>Ga0307937_1000275_pt1 | contig 33643 bp, 23 predicted proteins | sample OrgLakmetagenom3_FD_201814 | JGI IMG/M metagenome (GOLD analysis project Ga0307937, IMG submission 201814) | Saline water microbial communities from Organic Lake, Antarctica - #3 | ecosystem: Environmental > Aquatic > Non-marine Saline and Alkaline > Saline | place: Antarctica: Organic Lake...
TATTATCTTACAATCTTCACCGCTTAGGGGGCTTGATAAAGAAAAACCTCTTAAAAGAGAAACCAAAGATCAGAAGCAGAGCAGCTTAAAAAAGCAACTTTATAAAAAGATAAGTAAAAGGCTATCATATTTTAAGCCTTAATGGAAATCTATGTTCAAAAAGTTAGATTTAGTAGGGAAAACTGACATTGCGAGTCAAAAAATGATAAAAAACTAAAAATTGATAAATAAAACCTATCACAATGTCTCTTTAGAGTTTGAAAATATTTTCTGTTAGAGAGAATTTACGAAATTAGTGTCTTTCCGACCAGACACTAATTACAAACTCCACCATAAAATACGTTGTAAAATTAAACTCCGAAACTTCAGTTATCACTTATTTATATTCCAAATATTCATTGCTATTAAAAATTTTGTTTTGAGTTGGGGTACTTTTTTTTGTAAATGAAATAAGGGCGACATGGAAATCGCCCGCATAGGTGAATATTAAACTCGATTTCTACCCTTTATCTGGCTTAGTATTCTTGTAAAACTGAGAAATAATAAAGACGATAATCATTGATGAAGTCAGACTTTCAATAAAAAGTGCAAAACATAATCCACTATAATTATTCGCGGCAAGAATAGGACTAATATAGCGCTCCAAAGAAGGCTCAAAAATTTGAAGATAAATAAATAGTGAAATTACTCCTAAAGTAATTCCTATAAAAACAGTTGCAATTCCTACGGCTAACTTGACTAAATAATTTTCACCATTCTTAACCGCATTTTTAATTGAGTTAATCAACATCGCAATGACAAAAATATAGTTACCTAATCTTAAAAAGGTATTGTCTGCCCAGCCTAGCGCATCTAAAATAAGAAAATAAAGTCCAAGTAAAACAAAAAGAATAATTCCATTTCGTACGGCATGATTGCGTTTTAGCATAATTTATTGTTTATTTAGTAAATAATTTTGCGGACATAATAAAATTTCCACCCCCTCAATATAGAAATTATTCGTTGTTAATCCTAGCGGTTCTCAAAGCAAAGGTTATAAATGTCTACCTCCTAACTAAAACAATCCCAATTGTCCGTCACTTTGAACACATGCTGTCTTCAATTTATGATTCAAATTCAAATTACCACTCTTCAGCCATTTTTTTGCTTGCTGACTATCCATAATCAATGGCATACGTTTTTTTGTATTGTGAATTTCAGCCATAATTTCGTTGGCTTCTTTAGTGAGCAATGAGAAGGAATCAATAATTTTACCATTTTTCGGATTTGTCCAAGTACTAAAAAGTCCTGCCAAGCCAAATACAGAATGATTCTCTAATTGAATCAAGTATTTCTCTTTGCGTTTTCCTTTAGTGTCCAGCCATTTCCATTCATAAAAACCTGTGACAGGCAAAATACAGCGTTGCTCATTGATGTTTTTAAAAGATGCCACCTCTCCTATCGTTTCCAGTTTAGCATTTAACGTATTACTTCTAATTCCTTCATCTTTTGCCCAGTACGGAATCAAGCCCCAATTCAAAAATTGAAAAACTTCCGGAGAATCGCTTTTCAAAACGGGCAGTAATGGAAAATCAAAACCGTTAATTTTGTCTTTCGGCTGATACAAACTAGGCATTTTGAATTGGGCAGTAAATTGCGCTGTCAATTCCTTTATCGTGGCTTTTTGCTGAACATTGTAGCACATAATTCGCTATTTAGTGTCTGTTTCCGACCATGCATTATTTAATTGCACTTTCTAAGTGAAAAAATGAAAATGATCGAGAATCATGCGCTTCTTCAAATAAATGCGGATAATATTTTTTCATTTCAGCATTCATTAATTCCACTGGAACATCATCGAACTCACCATAAAAATGTTTGTATTCCATGAATTTCTGCTCCCCTTGGTAAGCTTGAAATAAGGCATCATTTTCACCATCCCAATCCAATGGTTCCACACCGGAAAGCTTACAAATTAATGGGTCAAAAGCAGGAGTAGATTTCACCCATATACCTTCCAAATAAGCAGATACATAACCATGAAAAACAATCTCTTCACGGCGCAAAACTCTTGTCAACTTCTCCACACCTATGTGATTGATTACAATTCCATAACCCAACTTTGAAGGAATACCTAAAGCACGCAGTCCTGTGGCCATAACAATAGCTTTTTCAACACACCAAGCACGACTTTGCATCATTATTTTACTTGACTTTAATCCTTCGACACGTAAATCAAGATGGTATGGATTATAAACAAAACCATCACGTACTTTATAATACAAAGCAACCGCTTGCTCTTTTTTAGATAATTTTTTGTCAATGTCAGCAATCAATCCCTGGGTACTTTCAGCATTGACCTCCAAAATTGACGTCGCTTGTAAATATTTTTCTTTCTCATCCTGAGTCATGTTTCAAAATTACGAAATATCAAGTGTTAATTAGTGCCTGTAAGAAAACTAATCATTTTTAAGTCTTTGATAAGAAAACTTAAAAGACAAGGCTTGTGAAGATTTTAATTGTCAGGAGTCCCGACTGTCAACGTCGGGATGCGCTGCCCTGCGCTGAGCTTGGCGAAGTGAGCTTAACGCAGTATTTGAGGTATTTCTTGCAAAGACTAACTAGTGCCTGGTCGGAAATAGACAATTTTTATAAATTGTATAAATTTTGAGAGCTATTTATTCAATCAAAATAATTTTTTAAGGTTTTTCCCGATTTTTCGGGACAGGCTATGCGCTTGCTTCGCTGCGGTTTGGTTTTATTTCTTTAGGAGATGCCTTAGCATCAGCCGACGATAAAAAAAGTAAAATATACTCAAAAGAATCAATTTTAATTTTGTGCTGTTTCCGACCAGACACTAACTATCAATTGTTAATTGGTAATGTTCTGCATTAGGGATAGCAGCGACATCCTCTGACATTTTCGTCAGAGATACAGAGGAAAGCCTGGCCCCGACATTCTTCGGAATTTATGGAGAAGAATCGACAGGGGAATGCCCAATAAAAAGTAAAAACTCAAATCTTAAAGATGAATGTCAATCGAATGCAGCTCTCTTCTCCTACTCAATGTTGTGAAAGACTCAAGTGTTTCATTGTGACTTTTGTATCATTGCTTATGAATGCTTATATTTAGATTTGTATGTATATAAAATCCAAATGGAATTTAAATCCAAAAGTCTACAACAATGAAAAAATTAGCACTTCTTTTAATTACAGCATCAATCTTCAGCGCTTGCACGTCAACGAGTGAAAAAAAAGGAACAGATCAAAGTGAGGCGAAACAAGATTCACTTGACCTTGAAAAACAACAAGAAAACGAAGAGAAAATTCAAAAATACAGCGATATTGGTTTCAAATATGCCTCAACGACAAAAGCTACCTTGGGGAAGAATTTGATGGGGGCTATTATGGAAAAAGGAACTGCGCACGCACTTGACTTTTGTAATGTTCAAGCAATGCCACTTACCGACAGTATGAGTCAACTTCACAATGCTATAATCAAAAGAGTGAGTGATAAACCTCGCAATCAAAATAATTTAGCGAATACACAAGAATTAGAACAAATTGAATATTATAAAAGATTAATTGCAGAAGGAAAGACAGGAAAAGATATCCAACCGAATGTTCAAATAAACGGGGATCAAGTTCAATTTTACTATCCAATACTCACCAATGAAATGTGTTTACAATGTCATGGAGTGAAAAATAAAAATGTGAAACCAGCAACATTAAAAATGCTTTCTGAGCTTTATCCTGAGGACAAAGCAACAGGCTACCAAGACAAAGAAGTTAGAGGTATTTGGAGTATTATTTTTGAAAAATAATTATTGACTGTAAACTAACCTCGAGTTAGACTTCGACGAGCTCAGTCACCTCTCGCGGTAGAGTAGATTAATGGAAAACGCAATAGCGCAGCAGTGCAACTGCAAGGCTGCAGCGCAATAAAATAATGTTAAATAAAAAGACAATGAAAAAATTAGGGTTAATTGGAGGAACATCTTATCATTCAACAATCGATTATTACAGAATGATAAACGAAAAAGTAGGTGAAGTTATTGGAAAGGACCAAAATCCAGAACTACTTTTATACAGTTTAGACATTGCTTTAATGCGATCAGGTGACCGGGAAAAAATCCAAAAAGAGTATTTACGAATTTCTAAAGAACTCATTTCAATTGGAGCTGAAGGGATTTTGATTTGTGCTAATACTCCGCACATGGTTTATGAGTTTGTTCAGCCACAAATTGAAGTTCCAATTCTTCATATTGGAAAAGCGATTGGAGATTATGCGATTAGGAATAATTTCAAAAACCTTGGGCTTTTAGGAACAAAACCGACCATTAAAATAGGATTTTTAGAAAATTATATCAAAGAGAACTACCCTATTGAAATCACCATTCCAGATGAAGAGCATATTGACAAAGTTCACCATTATATTTCTAAGGAATTAACTCAAGGTGTCTTTTCAAGTGAAGCCAAAAGTTATTTTTTAGATCAAATGAAATCTTTAGAAGAAAAAGGTGCTGATGCAATGATATTGGGCTGTACTGAATTACCAATTCTAATAAAACAAGAAGATACCAACTTCCAATTGATAGATACAACAGGGCTCCATGTTGAATTAGCTGTTGAATTTATACTTGGAGAGTAAAATATCTGGAAGTTTTAATTACCAATAATTTTAATATATTTATACGGAATTAATTAAAACATTATATGAAAAAATTATTACTCTTTGCATTTACATTCATTGGACTTGGATTATTTGCGCAAAACACATGGGTGCAATTAGGAGCAGGAACTGAATTTTCTGCTGGAATTCAATCGGATGGAACGCTTTGGACGTGGGGTAGAAATTTAAATGGTCAACTTGGTCAGGGCGATAATACAATTCGAACTTTACCTACTCAGGTTGGAACAGAAAACGATTGGGAAATCATTTCTTGTGGATCTTTCCATACATTGGCCATCAAAAATGATGGTACGCTTTGGACTTGGGGCTTCAACGACACTTATCAACTCGGACTTGGTAATACAAACAATTATAATACTCCCATTCAAATAGGTACAGATATTGATTGGGTGTCTGTGAATGCAGGATACGGTCATAGTCATGCCATTAAGTCTGACGGTACACTTTGGGGGTGGGGATGGAATCTTTACGGTCAAGTTGGAAATAACTCAACTGTTGATGTGACTGAGCCAATTCTAATTGGAACAGATACCGATTGGGACATCACAGATTCGGGAGCTGCGCATACGGCTGCATTGAAAACAGATGGAACTTTATGGGTCTGGGGATTTAATGCCAACAGTCAATTGGGTTTGATCGGTGCTACGGATATTTATTTACCTACACAATTAGGAACTGGAACTTGGAAAGATATTTCCTGTGGTTATGAATATTCTTCTGGAATAAAAAATGATGGAACGCTATGGGCGTGGGGATTCAATGGAAGTGGCCAGTTAGGAATAGGAAACACGACACAAGCTGATGAACCTACTCAAGTTGGAACAAATAATGATTGGACAGTAATTAGGAGTGGCGCAGTTTCAAATTTCGCGATCAACTCTACAAGTGAACTTTATGCTACAGGATCCAATCAGTATGGAACTTTAGGCGATGGATCTGGCGCTGACCAAACTTCATTTATCTATATTACGGATGACGTAGATATGGTTTATAAAAGTAACGGTGCAGCTGGTAATGTAGGTGTTTTTGGGCTCCACACCTTTCTACTAAGGAATTCAAGTAAAGATGTAATTTGCGCAACTGGCGCCAACTATACCTCACAAATTGGTGATGGATTAACAGACAACGTTTTGACTTTCAATTGTAATGTTGGAGATTTGAATAGTGTTGGTTTATTTACTGAACAAAACGATAAATTATTTAAAGTGTTTCCAAATCCAGCAACTGATTTCGCAACAATAGAATTCAATGCGGAAAATCCAGCTGAGTTTATTTTATACAATACTTCAGGAGCCCAAGTTTTAATGCAAAAGATTCTTTCAGGTGAAAGCGTAACTTTTGAATCATTAGAGAAAGGAATATACTTTTATGAATTGGTTCAAGAAAAAGGCAGTGTTCAAAAAGGAAAGTTGATCATAAATTAGTAAAGCGGTTAACATTCCTTTTGGAAAGGGTTTCAATAGGATAAGATACTTAGTCTTTGCAAGAAAACTCCAAATACTGCGTTATGCTTGTTTTAAATTGCAGTCATCCCGACGTTGACAGTCGGGACTCTTGACAATTAAAAACTTCACAAGCCTTGTCTTTGAAGTTTTCTTATCAAAGACCAATAGCATCCGAAAGTCGAGATTTTAAAATGTCGTCAGAATCCCATATTTTAAGTTCGACTAAAAACTTTAAAAAAAGGGGACTCTTCAGACGAAACAAAAATAACAATAAGCCACTTCTTAGACAAATTATAGATTTAGTACCACCTTGGATTTTGACAAGTTGCACCAATACTTACACAAGTGACAAAGGAATTAGTAAATATAGGATTTACGATCAATTTGTTGCTCTAACTTTCGGACAGCTTAATAGATGCCAGAGCCTAAGCAACATATCGGCAGGAATAGGCGTGAGTAAAATCTTTATAGATGACCTTAAACTTAAGCAAAACCTACAAGTAAAAACGTTTTGGGGTACAATTGAAAATGCAGTAAAATCACAAATATACGTTGCATTAATAAGCTACTTACTATTGGAATTGATTAAGCGCACGATCGTAAAAAAGCAATAGCATTTTCTAATCTATCAGAGAAAATAAGATTCTGCTTATATCACTACCTAACTTTGAACTATGTAGCGTCTGGTCGGAAACAGACAATTTTTATAAATTGTCTGTTTCCGACCAGACGCTATGTAGGTAATGAGGTCAGGGAGGGTGCAAAAAAAGTAAATATTGTAAAACAAAAAGAACTTGCTTTCAAAAAGGACCTATTTTCTGGATAATATCTAATTTAACAAGGTGTTTATTGACATACATAGCTGTTTTGGGGAATTCAAAAAAAGTTTCGGATGCTAGTGATCAAAGACCTAAAAATGATTAGTTTTCTTGCGGACACTACTTAGAAAATTCAAAAATAATTCAAGACGCAATACATTAGTTATCTTTGAGTTGATAAAAATACAATCCGTATTATTATTATTTTAAAAATTAAATTGCTTTTAGATGACATTTTAAAATAAAAAACACTTATATTTGTCCCCGCAAAAGAATAACGATTCTTTGAAAAAATTGACAAAATAATAACATTATAAACGACGCTGATTTCCCTGATAATTATCATAAAATTAACGCGATATAAGCGAGAGTAGCTCAGTTGGTAGAGCACAACCTTGCCAAGGTTGGGGTCGCGGGTTCGAATCCCGTCTCCCGCTCGATTTGTTAATGTTATAATTGAATAAAATTAACACTTTCCTGCCCGGATGGTGGAATTGGTAGACACGCCGGACTTAAAATCCTGTGCTCTTTGGGGCGTGCGGGTTCAAGTCCCGCTCCGGGTACTAAAAACAGAGTGAGAATGAAAGCGAAAGCTGAATTTTTACTCTGTTTTTTTCTTTAATATCTTCACTCACACTCATTCTAATAAAACAAAGAGAGAACCATTTTGTATTTGATTATTTCTTTTACAATTTTCTCAATTCATTTGGGTTTCAGCTTTTGCTTTCCTAGGTATCTTTTGTTACATCGAACAACTTTAATTAGCTTGATCTTTGCAGCTTAATATATTAACATGACAATAAACGACTCAATAAAACTTATTGCTGGGAGCTTTGTATTAATCTCAGTTATTCTAGGATATTTTGTAAATGAATATTTTTATCTATTTACAATTTTTGTAGCTGTGAATTTAATTCAATCAAGTTTTACTAAATGGTGCTTAATGAGTAAGATCTTAAAGAAAATCGGGGTGAAAGAGGGCGGTGATAGTTGTTCTTTCTAATCCTTAATTTGTAGCACCTTATCTAGTGCTGTAATTCATAAATTCCATCGCTTATTTCACTCCTCTTTTTCCTTTATACTTCGTTAAAATTTCAAACCATAACTATAGCTATTCTTGAAAATTTCGCCTTGTCTAAAGAAAAAAATTAAGTACTATGATTTATGAGTTACAGCACTAGTGCTGTAATTCATAAATTCCATCGCTTATTTCACTCCTCTTTTTCCTTTATACTTCGTTAAAATTTTAAACCGTAACTATGGCTATGCTTGAAAATTTTGCCTTGTCTAAAGAAAAAATTTAAGCGAAATTTAAGCACCGTTATTTATGAGTTACAGCACTAGTGATTTATTAATCCTGCTTTTGGTTTCTGTTAATAAATAGTGTCTTGTCGGAAACACAACAAAATTAAAATTGTCTGTTTCCGACAAGACACTTAATAGATTGTGGATCTATATGGAATACTGTGGGTAATTGAATTTAATAATACGACAGTCATGCTGATTGAGTTTATAATAAAGCAATGAAGTAAATTCATTCAAACTTGCAGTTCTAAAAAAAAAGGGGATTCCTCAGGTGAAAAATCATAGATTTTATAACCTATCGGAATGACGGTTCGTGGGGCGATCTTTGGGGAGAAATATTCTCAAGCTTCGCTTGAGAATATTTCTCCCCAACCCAAACTAAAAACATCATGTCATTCCGATGAGCACAGCGATGAGGAATCTCTTTTTACTTATTTGAAATGTTAAGATCATTCAAAATACAGATCATGAATATAAGAGGTTTTATTCACTTTTAAATCATATAGTTAAGCTCAATTATTCAGTCAAGTCATGATTAACAAGTGCACACAGCTTAATACCTTCGCGTAAGAACTATGGTAAAAGTTGCACAATTTCAAATATTAGCAGGAATAAGGATTTAAATTTACCCATACTAAATCATATAGAGCCTAGATTGTTTGATCCCAAACTATTATAAACTTACATTTTTTTCTAGAAAAGAGGCGACATATTTAGACCATTGACATTTATAAAAAAATTTATTTTTATTATTTCGAACCATTTTTAAAGAAATTTTGATTAAATTAATGAATATTTAAAAAAAACAATTCAGAATGATAGTTTTCAAAATGCAATGATGAGTTGGTTTTTCAAAGAAATATAATCATGAAAATAAAGAAAATAAGCAAATTACTTATCATTCTGTTCTTATATAGCCCATTAATTAATGCTCAAAATATTACTTTAAATGATGGATTTGAAGGAACACCCGAATACGATATTCCACCGCCACATTGGCGAAATTGGAGTGACTTTGGCAATTCAAGTGTCGACACGCAACCTGGCTTATTTAATAATGACCTTCCGGCATCAGAAGGAGAGACCTATATTTCTTTAGTGACTAGAGCGGTAAACACCCCCGGAACAGTGGAGATTGTTTGGGCTAAGTTGATAAAACCTTTTGAAAAAGATAAATGCTACAATTTACAGCTAGATTTATCACTTTCAAACACTTTCTCTGGTGGATTTGGACCGATTTATTTTAACAATCCTTGTATTTTTCGTTTAATAGGATTTAATGGCCCTACACACAATATAACTGAAGAAGAAATTTTGTGGGAATCTGATAGTCTTACAAATTTTAATTGGGAGACATTTAAAATTCAAATTACACCACAAGTATCTACTTATGAGTACATTGCACTAAAGCCATTTTTCACACCTCCATCTAATCATCAAAATAGCGCAGTGCTCGTAGATAATTTAAGGTTTAAGATTACACCAAATCTCATTGTCTTTGAAGAGGGAGAAATAAATCTTCCAGAGGGAGCTTTAGAAATCAATTGGTACTTCAATGGTGATTATGTTGAGGGCGAACATTCAGTAAATATTCCTTTTCAAGGAAATGGGACCTATAAAGCAACATTTATTGACGCAAGCGGCTGTTTTACAATTACAACTATAGCTATTTTTATCGATTTAGAATCAATTAAAATCTATCCCAATCCAACAAATTCAGAAATTACAATAGAAAGTAACTCCTTAACAAACGAACCTTGTAAATTCATTTTTTATAATGAATTGGGACAGTTGGTATTTGAACATGAATTCATACAGCATAAAGGATTGAATAAAACAGAACTAGATTTATCATTTCTTGCTCCAGCAGTTTATTATTTAAAGATCAATAAAAATGATTTAAATAATGACATTCATAAAATCATTGTAGGCCAATAGTGTTTGAAAAAACTTACATAATTACTAAAGTATGTATTTCAACTCTTTTATTCGAAACAATTCGAACAGAGTAGGCACCTCCTGAATATTTGTTTGCATCAAAAAAGTGATTCTTTTTTCCTTGTGGGAACTCACCTTCGTAGATAAGTTCTACCCTTCTCCCGATGGCATCCACTAATTCTATCAAACCTTCCTCATCTGCTTTTGCCTTAACTGGAATTACAGTAATTGCAGAAGCTGGATTCGGATAAACTTCAAGTGATTCTATTTCTTCATTTTCAAGACTTACATCAGCGGCATCAAAAACGGTAAACTTCCAATATCCAGCTGGAGCAGGCATTGGACGAGTAATAGATTTTCCGGAATTTGAAGTTGCTTCAATATAATAATGTACTTCCACTTCTCCGATTTGAGCAGGAATTGAAGCTTGCCAAACCTCATTGCCAATATCTGTCATTGGGATTGCTTGGTGGGCTCCAGAGGCTCCGACTTTATAGTATAGCGTTGCACTGAATTCCTGTGCGGTGCGATATATAAGCAGTTGCTTCATAAGGATTAATGTTATCATAAGTATCTCGTAAACGTTGATGAGAAATAATTAATGGATCTTGAACACCCACAGCATGAGTAATACAATGTATGGCTCCTCCTGAAGCAATCAGGCTTTCACCAGAATCATAATCGACATTCACACCTACAATATTATAACCTGGCATTGCTTCTTCTAATATGCGTTGCGCGATGGTATCAAATTCTTCTCTATAAAAAGGAACAATCACTGTATTATTTACAAATAGTTGATTCGCGTAAGTTCTGTAATATCCATTATTATCAGGATATGAACCTGCTGTTGAAGGAGGAGCGGGAATTCGAATGACGCGATAAGGTGTCCCGTAAACCGATGTAAAATTACTTAAAATATATTGGAGATTTGCTTCAATCTGAGGTCCATCAGCAACACCTGCAGGATATTCAGTCACCAAGAGCGTTTCTTCGTCCAGAAACTTTATTTGCATGTCAATATGATCAATATCATCATAAGGCAAACGTTCCACTAAGATATAGTTATCTATTCCCATGAAGTTGTTGAAAATAGCATTCAGTTCCTGTTCTGTTTTAGGCGTCACACCAAAGCTATTTCCTAAAGCATTTTCATCAGTGATTAATTTGGAGGAAACACTTGTCCCAAATCCATCTGACATATAATTTCCTCCAGTTGCAATAACATCAGTTGGAGAATCAGTCATTTGATAAATCGGAATATTTAGGAAATTTGCATAAGCCTCAGGTGCGCCATTATCTAAAGGACGTGGTCTATTGTAGATCCAATCCACTAAAATTAACGAATCATTCCAATCTTTGTAAACAGTATTTGCTGCATAATCTCTCAACCATATTGAATTGAAACTATAATCAAGATAAACCACACTGTCAGTTGGTACACCTCCATTTTGTAAAATAGACGAAACACTTGCTTCGTTTGGTGTTATGATTAAAACTTTACATTCATTCACTGCAGCCGCAACAATACCTGTTAAAGTAGTTGGATAATTTGGATCCCATGCAACCAACAAATATTCAATTTCTTCCCACTCAGCCATGGTTCTCAAATTCCCAACTGGAGGAGTTGTTGATCCACGCTCTGGATTATAATCGCTGAATTGATAAGTAGACATTTGCTCTTTCTCCTCATCAGTTAACCAACGAGGTAAAGATTCTTCTTGTGCATGAAGTCCAAAAAGCGAACAACAAAAAATGGTAAATAAAATTAAGTATTTCATAACGTATTGAATTTCATATAAAACTACAAAAAATAATTGTTAATTGTCAATGGTTAATTGTTAACACGTTGTGAATTATAAATTCCTCTTCCATATATTTATATCTATTAGAAACCAATTTCAACAGACTAAACAATTAAAAAAAACTAGCTTATAAGACAATGACAGGCTTTTGAGCGAAGTCGAAATACCGAATAAAACATCCCACAAATTCGTAATTGAACCATCCACGAATTCATAATTCATAATTATTTCCCGCTTCCCACTTTCTTCTTAATCTCATTCAACTTAAAAAGCGCTTCAACAGGAGTCAAAGTATCAATATCCATATTGGCTACCTCGTCGCGAATACTCACTAAAATAGGATCATCCAATTGGAAAAAACTCAATTGCATATCAGCAGCATTACCTGCTTCTTTAACTTTTTCTCTGTCAGAGCCACGGTTTGAATCTTCTAACTCTTTTAGCATTTTCGTAGCACGTTCTATAACTGGATTAGGCATACCAGCTAATGTAGCTACGTGAATCCCGAAACTGTGTTCACTTCCTCCTTCAATTAGTTTACGCAAAAACAGAATTTTCGTACCCACTTCCTTAACAGATACGGTGTAGTTCTTTATACGCGGAAATTTGTTTGTCATTTCATTCAGCTCGTGGTAGTGTGTTGCGAATAACGTTTTACATTTTGCCTGCGGATGTTGGTGAATATATTCTGCTATTGCCCAAGCAATAGAAATACCATCATAAGTACTTGTTCCGCGACCTATTTCATCCAAAAGAACCAAACTACGTGGAGAAAGATTGTTCAAAATACTGGCTGTTTCGTTCATCTCTACCATGAAAGTAGATTCACCTGAGGAGATGTTATCTGAAGCTCCAACGCGTGTAAATACCTTATCAACTAAACCGAGTTCTGCCTTTTTCGCGGGAACAAAACTTCCCATTTGGGCCATAAGTGAAATCAATGCGGTTTGCCGCAGAATCGCACTTTTACCTGACATATTTGGGCCTGTAATCATAATGATTTGCTGGGATTCATTGTCTAAATAAACGTCATTCGCAATATAGTCTTCGCCTACTCCCATTTGCTTTTCAATCACAGGATGGCGACCCTCTTTTATGTCAATTGCATAACCTTCGTTTAGTTCTGGACGATTGTAGTTATTCGCTTTTGAAACTTTTGCAAAAGAAGAAAAACAATCCAATTGACCAATCAAAAATGCGTTAAACTGAATTGGTGTGATATAATCTGCCATTCCCAAAACAAGTTCAAGAAATAGTTTGCGTTCAATTAAGTCAATTTTATCTTCAGCTCCCAGAATCTTTGTTTCGTAAATCTTTAATTCTTCAGTGATATAGCGTTCAGCATTCACCAAAGTTTGCTTACGAATCCACTCTTCTGGAACTTTGTCTTTGTGCGTATTTCGAACTTCTAAATAATAACCGAAAACATTATTAAAAGCAACTTTTAAACTTGGAATTCCGGTGCGTTCAGCCTCTCTTTTTTGTAAGTCTTCTAAAAAAGACCTTCCTGAATTAGAAAGTTTCCGCAATTCATCCAATTCGGCATTGAAGCCATCGGCTATGACTTTTCCTTTTCCAATTTGTATTGCAGCGTCATCGTCGAGTTGCTCTGTAATTAAAGCAATCAACTGTTCACATGGATTCATGCGATCGGCAATACTTAACAAAGCTTTCGAATCCGTGCTTTTCAATAGCGATTGCATCGGAGTAAGTTCTAATAATGTATTCTTGAGTTGGTTCACCTCTTTCGGATTCACTTTCCCTACCGCGATTTTAGAAGCCAAACGCTCTAGATCGTAGATATTACTCAAGCGCTGACTCAATTCAAAAGCAACCTCATCATTCTCGAGTAAAGCATCAACAGCATCCAAACGCGCTTCAATTGCTTTTAAATCTTTCAGAGGCAAAACCATCCATCTTTTCATCATTCGACCACCCATTGGAGTAATCGTTTTATCCAAAACAGAAAGTAAAGTTGCTCCATTTTCATGAGGAGAATTAATCAACTCCAAGTTTCTTGTTGTAAAACGGTCCAACCACACATATTTATCTTCTTCAATCCTACTGATCTTAGAAATGTGTCCTAACTGTTTGTGTTGTGCTTCTGAAATATATTGTAGAATCGAACCTGCAGCGATTATTCCTTCTGTCAATTCATCAACTCCAAATCCCTTGAGGTTCTTAGTTTGAAAATGTTTGTTCAAAGATTCGCGTCCAAAGTCTTCCGAAAAAACCCAGTCTTCCTGACGAAAAGTATAAAAGCGTTCTCCGAATAATTCTTTAAACTTTTGATCCTGTTGACGTGAATAGAGCACTTCACTCGGCTCGAAGCCTTGCATTAGTTTATCGATGTATTCTGAGTTACCTTGAGCGATTAAAAACTCTCCCGTTGAAATATCTAAAAAAGCAACTCCATGCTCCTTTTTCCCCAGGAAAATTGATGCTAAGAAATTATTCTTATTGTGTTCTAATACTTGATCGTTCATCGCTACACCTGGTGTAACCAATTCTGTCACACCACGCTTTACAATCGTTTTGGTCATTTTTGGATCTTCCAACTGATCACAAATTGCTACACGTTCACCTGCTCGGACTAATTTCGGTAAATAAGTCTGTAAAGAATGGTGTGGGAAACCAGCCAATTCAATATGTCCAGCAACACCATTTTTTCTTTTCGTTAAAACAATTCCTAAAATTCGAGAAGTTTTAATGGCATCTTCTCCAAAGGTTTCATAAAAATCTCCCACACGAAATAGCAACAGTGCAGTCGGATGTTTCGACTTGATCTGATTGTATTGTTTCATCAGTGGAGTTTCTACTGGTTTATTTTCTTTCTTTGTATTCGCCAAAATGAAATTGTTTGTGTTTATTTGCAATCTGTAAACATACAAGTTTCGTTGGAAAGTCCAATGATTACATCGTTCCAGTTATTAATACTTATGAACAGAAAGTTAAAACTTTGGGAGTTAAATCGCCCGACAGTAGAGGAGTTTAAAGAGAAAGAGAAATTTCCAATTGTGGTAGTTCTTGACAATATTAGAAGTTTAACGAATGTTGGAACGTTTTTCCGAACGGCAGATGCTTTTAATGTTTCGAAAATTATTCTAGGAGGAATTACAGCGCAACCGCCGCACCGTGAGATTCAAAAAACAGCCTTAGGTGCAACGGAGTCGATTAATTGGGAATATCATAAAAATTTAGTTGACCTGATAAAGCAGTATAAATCTGATGGATATATTATTTACGCAGTCGAACAAGCAGAAGAAACGCAATTACTGCATGAACTCAATGTAAAAACAGAAGAAAAACACGTTTTAGTTTTTGGAAATGAAGTGGATGGAGTGCAACAGGAAATTATTGATATAGCTGATGTGGTTCTGGAAATCCCACAATTTGGAACGAAGCATAGTTTGAATGTTTCTGTTTGTGCTGGAGTTGTCCTTTGGGAGTTTGTACGGAAAATGGCTTTAGGCTTTAGGCAGTAGGCTGAAGGCTGTGGAAGGTTTTGAAAACGAACTGCGTTCATTTTATGTTAATTTTAACACAGAGAACACGGAGAAGTCACAGAGATTCACAGAGAAAAGAAAGAAAGAAAAAAGTTTATTATTAAAAAAACAGAGCTTAATCGGAGGTAATGTCTGTCTCCCTCTTTGGAGAAGGATTAAGGGAGAGGACTTTTATAAACAGTTTACTAGGCCTTCCGGGAGATTGCATCTCGTGGTCTTAGTAAACCACAATCGACTAAAGCAAACCGCCTCTTAAATTCCACTAACTTCATTTCTCGCTCAATTTCAAATTGCTTAGCCGCCTCTGATTCAGGATGTAAATGCCGATGCTCAAACAACATCCTTATCTTTTCGTATTCCTTAAAAACCTTCTCTGCTTCAATAGAAAAATAAGTCGATTTAAAACGGTTCCATATTTCATCAACCGCTATTGCATTTGGATGAACTCCATCTTTTGAATAATAAGCATAATCGCGCATTTCATCAATCATAATTTCATATGCTGGGAAATAATCAACATTTGTATATTGACCATTCAATTGATGAACTGCATTTAACAAAACAGCTTTACTGCGTGAATTCTCCACTACACCATCTTTTGTATGTCGAACAGGACTCACCGTGAAAATAATTTTCACATCGCTTTCAGATTTTATATTTTCAATTACTTTACTCCACATTTCTGTAATTTCATCGACAGAAAGCAAGCGTTTATTAAAACTATTCTTCTTAGCCTTGTGACAGTTGGCTACAATTTCGTTTGTAAAACTCCTTTCATAAATCCATGCTGTTCCTAAAGTCACAAACAAAATCTTTGCTTTTGATAAAGCGCGCAAGTATTCACGGCGTATCTCAACGAGTTTGGTTTTTAATACCGCTTGATCATAGGCAAAACAAGTACTGTTTGCTAACCAAGAAAGTGCTACTCCATCGCGTTCAAAAACAGAACTCTTTAAAGTTTCGTCACTTTCCAAAAGAATTTCTGCCAAAGAAATTGGATTAAAAACAACGCCAAAAGGATTCGCTTGAACTGAAAATCCAGATTGTATCATTTTGTGAGATAGATGCTCTGAAAAACAACTGCCCAAAAACAAGTAGCTTGATGAATAATCAATCAATGGTTGCAGTGGAATTTCAACTTTCGTTTTAAACATGATTTAATTGTTTTCTTTAAGCGTTTCCTCTAAAACTTCACTCCAACCTTTCCATTTTCCATAATCTCCAATAGTTTCATTGTGCCAAAGCGCTACAAAGTTCCCTCCATATGTTTGGACTTCTGCTTTAAGTTTATTCACCGTTTTCAGCGCTTCACTGATGGATAATTCCATGTATTCATTCAATGTTCCATCCATGTAAGAAATAGGATGTAATTTTAAAGTTGAAACTTCATTTTCTTTCAAATTATACCACATAAATGGGCGAGCAACTCCTGCTCTAAAACCAATTTGGTCTGCATACCCTAAAGAATAATCATCAGTAAATCCTACTTTTTCTAAATTGACAAAAGTGATTGGCAGTTTAATTTTCAAAAAGTGCTGGCGTGTATGCAGAACTTCTCTATCTAAAATTTCTTCTGTGCGTGATTTTTCCTCTCTTAAACTTATTTCCGACTGATTAGACTGATAACTTGGGTGCAATCCAACATTAGCAAATTTATCTACCTCAGAAATCAATCTGCGGTGATGAAGATTATTATAATCTACATTCCGATCGTACGTTCCATATTTGCCTAGTAACCAAAAAACTTTTACATCAAATCCTTTCGCAGCGATTTCTTCAATTTTCTCATAAGTATCATACGGATCTTTTTTGAGTCCAGATAAAACAGCGCGTCTCTCTTTCAAACGCATACGGTTATTCTTTAAGATATCTTTTAAAATACTCATGTATTTTCTCCAGCCTTGTTTAAGTCTGTAGGCATAAACATTATCGATATCGAAAGTTGGAATAATGTTAAACGGAATTTTATTTGCGCCTAAAGAACAACCATTTTCCGATTCAATAAAAGCTATAAATTGCTCTGACCAGCGTTCAACAATTAGTTGATTCAGCCATTTCATCTTAAATAAAAGGGAATTTACGCCTATGTTTCTGTCGTGGTCATCTGTTTTCTCCTGCAAATAATCGTCATACAGTGAAATAACATAGAAAATACTTCCCAGAACATCAGAAACACCATCAAAACTCAAGACTTCTTGTTTATTCCACTCACTTTTTTCAACAATATGATTCAAAATTTCTTCTTCAAAAAGTAAAGTAGAAGGATAGATTGTAGCATCATTCTCAAAAATCAGGTCGTCAGAATAAGCTATTTTTGGGAAAGATGCATCTTTAAAAATTTGTACATCATTCACTAAACGGTATTCGATTTTTCTATCATCAAAAATCACCGCCAAAGTATAAGTCAAACGTTTTGATATTTTATCGGCGTAAATAGTGAGCATCATATTTTACTAAGCTAATTATATTTTAAATTATGTTGCATTTTTAGTTTAAAAAGATTGATTTTAAAATCAAAAAGAGATTCAACTTTTATTTACTGAAGTTATTTAGAGTCAAAACTTCTAGCAATGCTTCAAAATCTCTCCAGCAATAAACTCAGCTGCTTTTCCATCGCCATATAAACTTGGGAATGCTGCTTCTTTTTGTTCCAACATCGCTTTAACGCCTTCTACAATTCGTGATTTATCAGCATCAGCAATTACAGCGACACCTTTTTCAACAATCTCTACCCACTCTGTCTCTGGACGTAAAATCACACACGGCTTTTTGAAGAAATAGGCTTCTTTTTGTAATCCACCGCTATCGGTAATAATGAGTTGACAGTTCTTTTCTAATGAAATTATCGTTAAGAACGAAACAGGTGGAATAATTTTGAATTGCTTACATGCTTTAATTTTCTGATGAAATTCTTCTGAAAGACTGGAATCCATACATTTTTGTGTTCGCGGATGTAAAGGCAAAACAATTAAATGATCGGGATACATTTCTGTAATTTCAAAAAAAGCTTCGAAAATAGCTATTAATCTATTTGGGTCATCTGTATTTGAACCTCTATGAACTGTAGCCAAGAAATAGGGTTTATGGTGCAAATCCAATTCTTGATCAGTTGTCAATTGTTCTTCTGCTATTTCAGAAAAATATAAACTGTTATCATACATAACATCGCCACTGTGATATACTTTAGGGTTATCAGCATTATATGGCAAAACATTATCCATTTTAAATCCTTCATTCTTTAAATGTTCCACTCCTGTTTTAGTAGGGGAAAAAAGTAGAGTCGATACGTGATCGCACATAATACGATTAATTTCTTCTGGCATAGATTTATTGAAACTCCTCAAACCGGCCTCAATATGAACAATTGGAATTCCCATTTTAGATCCTGCGATTGCTCCGGCCAAAGTTGAATTCGTATCTCCGTAAACAACAATCGCATCTGGTTTTTCTTTGTTGAACAAGTCTTCTAATCCAGCAATCATCTCAGCAGTTTGAGCACCATGTGTCCGGGAACCTATATTCAAATTATAATCAGGCTTCAATAGACCTAACTCTGTAAAAAAGACCTCAGACATTTGTTCATCATAATGTTGACCAGTATGCACTAAAACTTCTTTCAGCTGATTTACGTATTTAGTTTTAATGGCCCTGGATAAAGCTGCGGACTTGATGATCTGTGGTCGCGCGCCAATGATTGTGATGATTTTTTTCATACCGTGTAATTTGTTGCGCGAAAATAAACATTTTGCAGGAATATCAGTAGGCAATTTAGAGTCACTATATAGTCTTTGCAAGAAAACTCCAAATACTGCGTTATGCTTGTTTTAAATTGCAGTCTTCCCGACGCTGACAGTCGGGACTCTTGACAATTAAAAACTTCACAAGCCTTGTCTTTGAAGTTTTCTTATCAAAGACCACTAGCATCCGAAAGTCGAGATTTTAAAATGTCGTCAGAATCCCATATTTTGAGTTCGACTAAAAACTTTAAAAAAATGGGACTCTTCAGACGAAACAAAAATAACAATAAGCCACTTCTTAGACAAATTATAGATTTAGTACCACCTTGGATTTTGACAAGTTGCACCAATACTTACAAAAGTGACAAAGGGGTTAGTAACTATAAAACTTACGATCAATATTTTAAAGAAGAAAACTTCTTTAAAATTGAGTGTTTTTTGATTTACTTTCATACAGCTTCTGCCTTACGCACTTATTGAAATAGAATACTATGTCTGCAAAGTCCGATGCCAACCGAACAAAGTGAGCGCATAGCCTGTCCCGAGAAATCGGGAAATACCATTGAAAATAGACACTTATGAATAAAAAGCTGCATAAAATTAAATTCATGAACCGAGCTTGCGAGCTCAACGAAGTTAATAATACATTCTAAAAGATGAGATTATTCAATTAACCTCACCAAAAGCTTTTAAAATAGGACTTTCAAAACAAAAATTGAGATTAGTTCATGTTTATAAAGAGGACGAAAACAAAGTAATAACCCTAATTACAAATCAGCTAGACCGGAGTTACAATACAATAGCAGATTTCTATAAAAAGCGTTGGGACATTGAATTGTTTTTTAAAGCAATTAAGCAAAACCTACAAGTAAAAACGTTTGGGGGTACAAGTGAAAATGCAGTAAAATCACAAATATACGTTGCATTAATAAGCTATTTACTATTGGAATTGATTAAGCGCACGATCGTAAAAAAAGCAATAGCATTTTCTAATCTATCAGAGAAAATAAGATTCTGCTTATATCACTACCTAACTTTCAACTATGTAGTGTCTGGTCGGAAACAGCACAAAATTAAAATTGATTCTTTTGAGTATATTTTACTTTTTTTCTCGCCGGGTGATACGGCATTTCGACAGGCTCAGTGCATAGCCTGTCCCGAGAAAACGGTAAAAACCTTAAAAAATTATTATGATTGAATAAATATTTATAAAAATCGTCTCTTTCCAACCAGACACTATATATAATAATTCTAAATTATTTCCTATAATACCTTGAACTCGGTATATCTTAAACAATAAATTTTTGGCACTTTTGCACTGCAATGGGGAATAAGAAAAAGATAGCGTTAATTGGGAATCCTAATTCTGGAAAAACATCTTTATTTAATCAACTTACCGGATTAAATCAGCAAGTAGGAAATTACCCAGGGGTAACTGTTGACAAGCGTTCCGGAAAAATTAAATTACCAAATCAAGAGGTTTGTGAATTGATTGACTTACCTGGGACTTACAGTTTATCTTCGAAAAATGATGACGAAAAAGTTGTTCAAGATATTCTTCTCAATCCAAAATCGGCTGCGTTTCCAGACTTAATTATCATTGTACTTGATGGAACCAATCTTGCTCGAAACTTATTTCTGGCTTCTCAGGTCGTAGAATTGGGAGTTCCGACAATCATGGCAATCAACATGGTAGATATTGTTGAGAAATCTGGAGATCAATTAAAAATTAGAGAGATTTCAGATTATTTTGATGTTCCAACAACCGCTATTTCTGCAAGAAAGAAAAAAGGAATTAAGGAATTACTTGAATTAGCAACAACAGTAATTAACCCATCCAGTAAATCCCTTTTCAATAAAGAAGAATATAAAAACGTATTGGAAGATTCAAAATATTTATTTGAATCGACAACTCCTTATATGTTATTCAAGCAAATCAATAATTCACAATCTTTACTTGATAAAAAAGGATTAGAGGAATTGGAGGAAATTGTAAAGAAAAATAATTTTGAACCCCTCAAAGAAGAGATTCTTGAAATTAGTAATCGTGTTTCGATAGTAAACAAGGCCAGTACTTCATTCTACATTAAAAGAGCGAAAGAAAAGCAAAGAACAATAACGGATAATATTGATAAGTATGTTACGCATCCATTTTGGGGCTTCTTTATCTTTTTAGCCGTCTTTTTTGTGCTTTTTCAAGCCATATTTTCATTCGCATCCTATCCGATGGATCTCATCAATGATGGAGTTGTAGACTTAGGAATCTGGGTGGGTAACCTTCTCCCCGATTCATGGTTTGCCGATTTTATATCTGATGGGATTTTCGCTGGACTAGCTGGAGTTTTGGTATTCGTTCCTCAAATTATGATTCTCTTTGGTTTAATCGCTATTTTAGAAGATACTGGATATTTATCGCGGGTAAGTTTTATGACTGATGGACTCCTAAAACGATTCGGAATGAATGGGAAATCTGTTATTCCATTGGTTGGAGGTTTTGCATGCTCTATCCCTGCTATCATGGCAGCACGATCAATTGAAAACAAAAGAGAACGTTTCATTACTATTTTTATTACACCTCTAATGGCATGCTCTGCGCGACTACCAGTATATGTTTTCTTGGTATCTTTCATAGCACCCGATGATTATCTTTGGGGCTTTATAAGTATTCAAGGATTATACATGATGGGACTCTATCTACTTGGATTTGTGGTGGCATTAATGGTTGCATTGGTCATTAATATTTTTACGAAAACAGACAGTGATGGAAGTTTTATTTTAGAATTGCCAAACTACAAAATACCTAGTCTGAGAAACGCTGTAAATGCTATGATTAATAAAGGAAAAATCTTCGTGGTACAAGCCGGTAAAGTCATTCTAATTGCCTCTATTGTATTGTGGGTACTCTCCTACTTTGGTCCTGGTGACCGTTTTGAAAAAATTGAAGACAAATACACCACATTAATCGCAGAAAATGATGTTTACGCTGACTCCTTATATACAAAAATGAGCAGTGAAAAGTTAGAAAACTCTTACTTGGGAATAATGGGTAAAACTATTGAGCCTGTAATTCAACCATTGGGTTTTGACTGGAAAATAGGAATTGCAATTGTTGCTTCTTTTGCAGCACGTGAAGTTTTCGTTGGAACAATGTCTACCATTTTCAGCGTTGAAGGAGGTGAGGAAAACGAAAAAGGTCTAAGAGCCATCAAATTCTCCTACGCAACTGCATTTTCATTATTAATATTTTATGTTTTCGCATTACAATGTATGAGTACAATTGCAATTGTCAAACAAGAAACGGGAAGTTGGGGAGTTGCAGGATTACAGTTTGTAATATTTACTGGAATTGCTTATTTAGCCTCATGGTTAACGTTTACACTTTTAGGATAATAAAGACAAAGTTTCACAGTATTGAATTAGAGTCAAGAGTATCCTAGAGATATTAATTGGCTTGTTTTTTATGATTTATGTATTCTCGGTATTCTTGATAAATTAACTGAAGTTTCGGAGTTTAATTTTACAACGTATTTTATGGACTATGGAGTTTGTAATTAGTGTCTGGTCGGAAACAGACGATTTTTATAAATTGTATAAATTTTGAGAAATATTTATTCAATCATAATAATTTTTTAAGGTTTTTCCCGATTTCTCGGAACAGGCTATGAGCTTGCTTCGCTGCGGTTTAGTTTTCTTTCTTTAGGAGGAAGTAAGCTTTAGGCTATATGCAATTGGCAAGTTTTAGCATTTAATACATCAAATTGATTTTTTTAGATAGAAAGTGCAGTAAATAAGGGCATCTCTAATAACTCTGTTTGGAATGATAAGGTAGTTGTTTTTCTTTTAAATACAAGGCGCTGAAAACGGAATTTAGCTGGGCTAAATGAGTATTTCGGCAACGAAGTAGTTGGAAGAAAGAACAACTTAGCAACCAAAGTAGGGTTTTTAGAGGTGCCCTAAAGTAATCAATTTAAAAACGAAGGCAAAAACAAGCATAAAGCCTATTGCCTACTGCCTATTGCCTTCATCCCATCTAAACTAACACTTATTCATTTAGCCTGTATTATTCATCAAAACACTCAAAAATATTAAAACACATTATAAAACAATAATTTACATCAATATTTTAAAGAAGAAAACTTCTTTAAAATTGAGTGTTTTTTGATTTACTTTCATACAGCTTCTGCGTTACGAACTTATTGAAATAGAGTACTATGTCTGCAAAGTCCGATGCATAAAATTAAATTCATGAACCGAGCTTTCGAGCTCAACGAAGTTAATAATATAGGTTAGTACCGAAACTTGAGGTATTTAATTAATATATTTTGAATCTTAATTATTTTCTTATAAAAAAGATGGATTGTTATCACTTAATCTTCTAATTTATTTTGTGTTTTAGATACTTCAAAAGTATATTTAAAAATTAGTTACATAATAAGGATTTTAAATAAGCCATTAAAATAGTGGTAGAACCCTATGCTTTACTAATTTTCCTTAGTCAACAAACAAACCACGTAGGCTTTCAATGCTTTTTCATTACCAAAAGAATCTACTTTTTCATGTGTCGTCGCTTTTATTGAAACATTGTCAATATCTGTCTCTAAAATTTCCGCAATCCTTTTTTGCATGGCTGGAATATGTGGGTTCAATTTCGGTTTTTCTAGAATTACTGTTGCGTCCAAATTACCCAATTCAAAACCTTTCTCTTTGATTAATTTATAGGTGTCTTTCAAAAGAATCGTAGAATCTATTCCTTTATATGTTGGATCTTGATCAGAGAAGTGGAAACCGATATCACGCAAATTGAGTGCGCCCAGCATGGCATCACATATAGAATGCAGCAGTACATCCGCATCAGAATGACCTAATGCTCCAATCTCCGATGGGATTTTTACACCTCCAACAATTAAATCCCTACCCATTACCAATTGATGTACATCTACACCAAAACCAATTTTAATTTTCATTATTGAGGTTTTACTGATCCCTTATTTGCTGAATTATTGTTTGACAAATGTAACCTCATAGTAAAACGGATGGTATTTTGAAGTGGATTATTTCTTCTCAATGATGTCAAGTAAGAAAAATCAATTCCAAATACTTTGTATTTCAATCCAACTCCAAATGTAAGGTGCTGACGTGCTCCTTTGTTTAAATTTTCATAAAAGTATCCTGCTCTTGCAGCAAATAAATCATTGTACCAGTATTCAATACCTGTACCAATCATAATCTCGGTCAATTCTTCTTTTAATTTCGTTCCATCAACAACTTGGTAAGTTCCATCAGCATTCTGAATAAACTCTCCATTTTCATCTCGAGCTAAAGCTCCTGGTGAATCATAGAAGGATTGCAACATTCCTGGCACAACACCAACATTTGGATCGTAACCTGACATTATATCACCTGTTGCACTGTTTCTAAGTGGAGAAGTAGGAACTAATAATTTTGATACATCAACGGCCCATGTAACGCTATTATAAGCATCTAGTTCAAATGTTGCCGCAGAACCTAATTTCAAGTTAGTTGGCAAGAAATCACGATCATCAGCAGTCGTATATGACATTTGATTACCAACATTATTTAAAGTTACTCCAAAAGCAAGTGAACCTGGAAGTCCTCCATATCGAATATCGTCATTAAAATAGGAGAATGAAACATCAGCTGCTCCAGCTAAACCAGGTTTACTAGTCCCTCCTTCAATAGCGACACCAGCAGTTAAATCTGAATAAATAAACTTCCCATTTAGTCCCAGAGAAAATTTATCATTCAATTGGAAAGAATATCCCATTAACAATTCTAACTCTGAAGGAGAATGTCTTATTGTTTCATTTCCTGTAGCATCAGTAAAAACTATTTCTCCTAAGCTAAAGAAACGCAAAGAACCTCCGATAACATTTCGGTCATTCAAACGAATAAATCCTGCCAAGTGAGAAAGATCAATATCATTTGCAATATTTTGTAGCCAGGGGGAATAAGACAAGGAAATCTCTGAATCTTCCTCTGAAAACGCTAACATTGAGGTATTCCAAAAAAATGAACTTGAAGTAGGGCTTAAAGCTGTTCCCACATCTCCCATAGCTCCGGAACGCGAGTCAGGTGTGATCTGTAGAAATGGTACCGCTGTAGTAATAGTATTCAATTGTAAGTCAGAAGCGTCCTGTGCCCCATCATTTTGAGCTATCACCGCTGCTGAAATCAAAGTTGTTATTCCGGCAAAAAAATATTTTTTTATCATTTATGTGTTGTTATTCGACTTAATTAAGCTGACTTTAATTATACAAATCAATCTTTTAAACAGTAAACATTCTAATCTACAAATATACGTAAACAAAGAAAATTTATTGCCTTTTGCTAAAAAATACTGCTAAATGTTACTTTAGTAGATATAACTTTTGCATTTCCTGAGTTCTTTGTCCATCTGGATTTTTAATTGTAACGCGATAAACATAAACGCCTTTCGCCAATTGATCTCCAAAATCATCTCTTCCATCCCAAACGATTCCTTCTGTTCTGAAACCACGCGTTTCAACGGTTTGGTTAATGGTTTTTATAAGTCTTCCTGTAACTGTGAAAATTTCAATTTGTGTTTCTAACGCTGCACAAACTTGATTGTGTTCAAAGAAAAATTCTGTACGTGTTGTAAAAGGATTCGGATAATTTAAAACATGCTCCAGAGCAATATTATTTTCCTCATGAACGGTAAATTCAATTATTTTTTCGCTCGAATTATTGTTAACATCCCAAGCTTTAAAGGTAAGCGTGTGTAGGCCCTTCTCTAACTTATCCATTTGAAACCTTAAGCTTCCGCTTTGATAGGTATCTAAATCAGACTCATAAAATGAATTCAAAACTCTTGCTTTACTGGTCTCTTCATCAAGAATAAGAGTGATATCATGTCCAATTCCATTTCCAACAGTATTGATCCCACTTTCATCGAAAAGATTAGCAATCAAAATAGGTGTTTCATTAGATATTCCTCCATTCACAAAGCTATCATCATTTAAGAATAACTCTATTTCAGGCCCTTCTTGATCATTCAATCCATTCGTGTCAATTCCTCCAATATAGAACTCCTTAGATGAACCTCCTGCATTTACATCATTGTCGCTCCAAGAATAGAAACTTGCTTTTCCTTTTCCATAAGAATAATCGATATCCTTTGGAACGATGAATTCAAAATCAAAATAACCATTACTAACTGTTGCTTTACCTTTGAACAAAACATTTTGCTGTTGTTGAAATGGGACTACCGAAGAGCCAACATCTTGACCTAAAGTAGCTCTATTTGCTGGTTTATCATAAACTGAGGGCTGAATTACACCATTAAAACCGTTCAATGTATTCCCGAACTGATCTTCAACATGTCCACTCATTTTCACCTTTGACAAAGCGCGTAAGGTATCGTTTACAGTTAAGATATCTAAATTATTTACGCTATCCAAAATAGCTTTCTCAAAGGGTAAGGCTATTTTTAATGCCGGATCACCCAACAACATAAAACTTCTTTTATCACTAAAACCACCACTGTTATTTTTAGTATCTAAAATTATTTCTCCAAAGGTTCTCGGTTCCCGATTAGCATTGCGTTTAAAAACATTTTTAAAAAACTCTGATGTTACCGCTGTATTCGTAATCACAAAAACGGCTCTTGTTGTTGTCATTAACGCAATTGCACCTCCTATATCGTTTAAACCCATCAATTCACCTATGGAAACCATTCTATTGTCATCAATTCTAGAAAATTCGCAAGTTGCTGAAACAAATAAAGTCAGTTTATCAATATTTTCATACTCTTCTATTTGAGCGATAGTCATTATTCGTTCTTGAGCCGCTCCTCTTGAACCTCCATGCCCAACATAACAAGTTACTAAGGAACCGGATTCAATACTTCTATCGATTTCATCATTCACATCAGGATACCTTTCTCCTCCAGCTGTTGTAATTTGGACGTAAGCATCAGAATAGATCTTTTTTACGTTCATATCCGGGAAATTTGTATTGACTTGAGCTGTAAAATTCTCAAAATCTAGAACAAATTTATTATTATCCTCATCGTCAGCAATTACAGTATATTTTTGTCGCCAATCTCCATGAGTGGATATATATCCATCCTCTTGACATGCCAAGTTACTAGAACTGTATAGTGACGAACCATTATTCATATAATGCTCCACTTTATCTACCAATGTTGTTGCATCATTTGATGTCGTAGCTACAAATCTTCCGACAGCAATATCCATGAGATCATTTGAATCAAATTCCTCTGAATCATCTAAAAAACCAAAATAATCATCAGAAACCAGTGAGGAGGTATAACTTTCTGAATTCAAAGTTTCATATACAGGTACCATGTAGTTATTGTTTTCCACCCTATCCAGAGGATCATAAGTTCCATCTCCAAACAACATTAAATATTTTGGTTGTTTTGTAATATCGCCATCTGCACGATCATAAAACATCTTCGCAAAATATCGGATAGCTGTTGGATCTTGCGTCCCTCCAGAAAACTCATTGTACACTTGGTCTGTTGTTACCACATGAGCGGTAAGTCCATTTGCCTTATGCAATCCAGCTAAACGATTTGCTTGAGCAAAAAAGTCAGGGTGAGTAACTATTAAATAATCCACAGGAGTTAATGCATGTAAATTTTGCTGCTGAACACGTTGAATAAATGTCGGTACTTTAAAGCTTGAACCATCGAAAGTCACAAATTCACGCAAACTGTCTGTAGCGACTTTAAAGTTGAATGTTCCACCAATATTATTTCCAGAAACTAATTTAGGTTGAGTTGGGGCAGTTATTTCCCAAACAACTCCATTACTCGGAAAGCTTGATATTTGCATTTCACTGACATTTCCAACTCCAACAGATTTCAAATCACGAAAAGTCATTCCATCGAAGAACTTCATATTACTTCTCGCATTGACTTCTAAAAAATCTAAATACCCGATATTTGCTGGTGTATCTCTATTAAACGTGATATTTACAGAGAAATCACTAGAGATAGGATTAAAGAATCCAGGAACTGATGAAAAACCTCCGCGAGAATAACTTTCAGGACCAGAGCCACCCATTGTAGCAACTCCAAGAACAGTATTATTATAAGCTACAGAAAAATTAACGCTCCCACTTTTACTGGCCATAAAACCGCGTATTCGGGCAGAATCAGAAGTGTTCAAATTAGGTATAAACATAGAGAAAGTTTGCGACAAATTAGCATCAAACTCTTCGCCATACCAGCGTTGCCCTCCATACATTATACTTTCCAACTCCTCTTCGTGAATAGTGTAAGAATTATAATCTGTAATTACTGAATTAGACGGTTGAGATGACAACGAAGCGTTTTGAATTCTAGCAGGTGTTCCAGAATTACTTACATTAATATAATAAGCTGATATATTTGAGTAAATATTTCTATTGAACTGAAACTGCTGATTATTTTGCTCCCATTTATGCGGTCCTTTTCCATAAAAAAGAATGTAATCACTCGGATCAAAAGAGCTATCTCCTTCTCCTGCAATAAGAATATCGTTTTTTAATAAATCATCAGGTCGGTATTCACTGTTCAATTCTGGCAAACGACCGAATGAATTCCCATAAATATTTAAATCATTTGGATTTAAATTATCGACATCAATTCCTATATTTTTCAGAAAGTTATAGTCTATTTTATGAACACCATCGCTTGTAACAGAGATTTTATACCAATCGCCACTTCCATTTCTTAATACAGATTCAGAAACAAAATGCATTCCTTTAGTGGAAATAACATTTTCAGTAGATTGATTAAAAACAATTGATTCAATTCTTCTTATTTCTCCATTTACCTTAATAAATGGAACAAGCATTAGTACTGCAACTGGTTTACCACGATCCTTATTGTTTTTAATAGAAAAATCAGGATTGTTTTTAACTTCAATTCCATATTCATTGATAAAGTCTTTCGTCATTTTATCAACTGGGGATGACTGGTAGCTGAGTAAATCAAAAATCCAATTCGTTCCAGCTGATGAACGTTTGAATCTTTGTAAGTATTCGAATTGCCCTTCATTGACTATTGCATTCTCAAGAGTCGGGAATTCAACAGTAGAATTAGGAAGTATAATCTTTGAAGGAGTATCACTCCATTTTAAATCAATAGTAATTTCATTTTGACCCATGATTGAAAAGGAAGTCATTAAAGTCCCTAAAAATAAAACCAATAGAATTGATATTCTGCTCATATTTTCCATATATTTTTAAAAATCGCCAAGTTCTAAAAAAGATTTAATTTCGGCGCTATTTCAGTTAACAAACGACAACTTATTAAACATATTTCAAAAGAACTTTCTTTTATTTGTAATTATGCGCTTTTTTTTTCGTAAAATTGGCAGTTGTTTATGTTATATGCTAAAGGTAAACTATGCTGAAAAATAATTTTGTTGCTTTATTCACACTGATTACAATACTAACAATCAGTGGATTTAATAGTAAAATGTACGCCCAAGACCCTCAGTTTTCGCAGTTTTATGCGAATCCTATCTACTTGAATCCGGCATTTGCTGGAAGTCATGGATGTCCTAGATTTGCTGTCAACTATAGAAATCAATGGCCAGCGCTATCAGGTTCTTTTGTCACCTATTCTGCTTCTTATGACCAATATTTCGATGGAATAAATGGAGGAATTGGTGTTATAATGACCCATGATCAGCAAGGAAGCGGAACGATTAATCATACCACATTAAGTTTGATATACAATTATCACTTAAAAGTCAATCGTAAATTCACTATGATGTTTGCGGGTAAAGCAACATGGAATCAAAAATTCTTGGATTGGGACAGACTTACATTTGGAGATATGATTGATCCAAGAAGAGGTTTTATATATGCAACTGGAGATGTACCGAGAGGAGGTTCTCGTGGATTCTTTGATGTCTCTGCTGGAATGGTTGGATTTACAGAGAATTTTTTCTTTGGTGTATCAGCATATCATTTAAACATGCCTGATGAATCAGTTATTGTTGGAAATAGTCCAATGCCTATTCGTTTTACGGGTCACATGGGAGCGAAAATTCCTTTAGGTGGGAAATCTCAGTACAATACTGACATTTCTATAATGCCCAATATGATATTTCAATATCAACAAGGATTTATTGAGATGTTATTGGGTACTTATGTTCAGTATGGTGCATTAACTGCTGGAGCATGGTTTCGTTCAAGAGATGCATTTATACTATCTGCTGGAGTTAACACAGGAACAGTAAAAATAGGATATAGTTACGACGTTACAGTTTCTAGATTAAATAACGGTGTTTCTGGGGGGTCTCATGAAATATCTTTAGGATTTGAATTGAATTGTAAGACAAAGAAACCAAGTTTCAGAACTATTTCTTGTCCTTCTTTTTAAAAATTTGTAACTAAAGATAAAAAAGGCGTTATTTGTATATTAGATGAAGAGTTAAATTATGAAATTAAAGACCAATAATATGAAAAGACTAACACAGTGGCTAATAGCTTTTAGTGCTATAGCAATCGTTTCTTCTTGTTCTACGACGGAAACCTCAAACACTACAGGTTGGGACTACAACAACCCAGGAATGGGAGGCTTTCAAAAAGTCCCTTTTATGGATCAAGAGACTGGACCAGGATTAGTTTTAGTAGAAGGTGGTACTTTTACTATGGGGCGTGTTGAAGATGATGTAATGTACGATTGGAACAACAGACCACGTAGATTGACAGTTTCTTCTTTCTACATGGATCAAACAGAAGTTTCTAACTTTCACTGGTTAGAATATTTGTACTGGTTAAGCAGAGCATACGATGGAACTTACCCGATGGTATACAAAAATGCTTTACCTGATACATTGGTATGGCGTTCAGAATTAGGATTCAATGAGAAATATGTTGATTACTATTTACGTCACCCAGCATACAGAGATTACCCAGTAGTTGGAGTAACATGGCTACAAGCTAATGATTATGCTAAATGGAGAACTGATCGCGTTAACGAATATATCTTAATTCGTGAAGGGATTCTAAATTTCGACATCAATCAAACGGATGAGACAACATTCAATACCGAAGCCTACTTGAATGGTAAAGGAAGAGATGAAAGTGTTCGTGAAAATATTACAGATTTAAATCCTTCTAAATTAATCGGAAAACGTGGAAGAACACTTGGAGAACGTCAAATTAGAATGTCAGATGGTATTCTACTTCCTAGGTACCGTTTACCTACTGAAGCAGAATGGGAATTTGCGTATTATGGTTTGATTGGTAATATGAAAGGAGATGATTCAGAAGTAATTAGTAACCGAAGAATTTATCCATGGGACGGACACTACGTGCGTCAAGATAACGAAGAATTTCAAGGAGAAATGCGTGCTAATTTTAGACGTGGTCGAGGAGATTACATGGGAGTAGCAGGTAATCTAAATGATGGAGCTGATGTTACCGCTCCAGTTGACCATTACTGGCCAAATGATTACGGTCTTTATAACATGGCTGGAAATGTTGCTGAATGGGTGCTTGATGTATACAGACCTTTATCATCTGAGGATGTTGATGACTTCAGACCATTTAGGGGAAATGTTTTTCAAACTAAAGTCCTGAACTATGAAGGAGCTATAGATGAGAAAAACTTCCAAACTGAATATGATATTCATGGAATGAAAGAATACCTTAATGAGTTTGAAAGAATTCGTTTCCAAAGAGTTTCTGCTGAAAAACACGATCCAGACGATGACGTTGTTACAAAAGGAATTATGAAACAAAACGAGTCTAAAAACCCTGTTTCTAGAGGTTATGCACCAGATCCTTACTACGTTTCACACAACAGTGAAAAAGATGCTGAAGAGTTGCGTATTTTAAAAGATATCAACGAAGTATTAGATAAGGCTGTCGAATACAAAAATGACAAGTTAGATATGGAAGCATCTATGTATGTTCAAGAGAATTTATTTGAAGGGATATTTGTGGATGAATTTAGAGAAGGTGATTTAGGAGGTGAATATGCTTTTGAAATTATATCTATTCTAAGAGATGGCTTCTCAGACTACATGATAGAAACACCTGGTAAATTAAAATACCGTGATGTTACAGAGGAAGAAAATATTGGACGTTTAAATTACAGAAGAGCTGACTATATAGATTATGTTGATGGCGACATTGAATCTTCTATTCACTATGACAATACAGAACGCAAGAATGATATTAATCAAGCGAGACGTGATCCAAATCTAGTTATGTACCAAGATAAGTATGAAGAGTATGACTTAAAAGGTCAAGAAATCAAACCAGGTGGAAACGATCGTACTGCATGGCCTACTACTCTAGTCTCTAATAAATCTAGAGTATACAAAGGAGGTTCTTGGAAAGACAGAGCTTACTGGATGGTTGGTGGAAACAGAAGATTCCTTGATGAAGACCAAGCAACAGACTACATTGGATTTAGATGTGCTATGGACAGAATTGGAAGTCCAGCAGGAATGAATCAAAAGAAAAACAGAAAATAAAAAACAGTTTTCATTATATTTAAGCTCCGACAATATTGTCGGGGCTTTTTTATTGAATCAAATTATGGAAGAATTATTTCAATTATTTTACAACTGTTCAGAAGTTTCAACTGATACCAGAAAAATAAGTGATAACACTTTATTTATCGCCTTGAAAGGAGATAATTTTGACGGAAACAAATATGCGCAACAAGCTATTGATAAAGGAGCAAAATATGCTATCGTTGATGATCCTCATTTTGCAAATGGAGAAAAAATATTTCTTGTCGACGACTGTTTGAAATTTCTTCAATTACTAGCAGCGCATCACCGTGATGAATTTGATATTCCAATTCTGGCCATAACAGGAACCAATGGAAAAACAACTACTAAAGAGCTTACAGCGGCAGTATTAACTAAAAAATACAATGTCCTATACACCTTAGGTAACTTAAATAATCACATTGGTGTTCCTCTAACCCTACTCCAATTGAATAAGAAGCACGATATGGCGATTATTGAAATGGGCGCCAGTAAATTGGGTGATATTAAAGAACTGACTGATATAGTGCAGCCAACACATGGAATAATTACGAACATTGGACATGCACATATTGAGGGATTTGGAAGTCCAGAAAACATTATCAAAACGAAAACAGAATTATATACTGCTATTCTAGATAAAAAAGGACATCTATTTTACAATTCAGATGACGCTCTTTTAGAAAACAAATTACCCGATTCGTGTCCAACGTCAACTTACGGAACTAAGAACGAAGCTGATATTCAAGGGGGAATTATTGATCTTTCACCAATGCTTATTTTTAGTTGGAAAAGCAATACCTATTCATCACCAAGTATTAAAACTCAAATCATAGGAAAATACAATTTCTATAATATGTTGGCAGCCATTGCTATTGGGAACTTTTTTCAAATAGACAATAAAGTG
>Ga0307937_1000295_pt1 | contig 32357 bp, 32 predicted proteins | sample OrgLakmetagenom3_FD_201814 | JGI IMG/M metagenome (GOLD analysis project Ga0307937, IMG submission 201814) | Saline water microbial communities from Organic Lake, Antarctica - #3 | ecosystem: Environmental > Aquatic > Non-marine Saline and Alkaline > Saline | place: Antarctica: Organic Lake...
ATTGAAAAAGTTATCCACTAAATTCGTAGTAGAACCACCAAAAAAAGTTAATTCACCTAAATAATGAATGAACGTTCATTTTTATTTATACATTTGTACCAGCAACAAATAAAACATGAGCACAGTTCCTAAAAGTCAGATAAAAAGAGAAGCGCTTTTAAATGCGACAATAAACCTTGTGAATAACGATGGTTTTCATGCTGCTCCAATGTCTAAAATTGCGAAAATGGCTAGCGTTTCTCCAGGAACAATTTATCTCTATTTCGAAAACAAACAAGATTTAATTAATCAGGTTTACATCGAAGTTAAAAAAGTATTCACACAATATTCATTTAAAGATTACAAGGAACATTTTCCAGTAGAAAAAGGCTTCAAAAAAATCTGGAAGAACATTGCTGAATTCAAATTAAAACAAGTTGATGAGGCTATGTTTTTATCACAATGTGACAATACACCAATGATAGATGAATCCAGTAGACAGGAAGGTTTGATGCATTTGCGCCCGCTACTAGAACTTTGGGAACGTGGTAAAAAAGAGGGGATTATTAAACCAGTTTCTCCCTATATGCTATATGCATTTACAGTTTACCCAATCGCTTTTCTAATGAATATGCAACAACGAGATGTTTTTAAACTGACACAAAAACATGTCGATGAAGCTTATGCAATGGCATGGAATAGTATTAAAATTTAAACAAAATAGTATGAACACAACACAAACAATTAATTTAAAAAACAGACCAAAAGGAAAACCACAGTTAACAGACTTTGACTTTACAAATTCAACAATTCCTGAACTAAAAGACGGAGAAGTTTTATTAAAGACTAAATACGTTTCAGTAGATCCTTATTTAAGAGGAAGAATGAGTGATGCGCCGTCTTATGTTCCGCCTTTCGTGCTTAACGAACCTGTTTCTTCCGGCGTTATAGCTGAAGTTATAGCATCTAAAGACGCTGATTTTAGTGAAGGAGATTTCGTATCTGGAATGCTAAAGTGGAAAGAAACACAAGTAGCAAAAACTGATGGTTTAATGAAAGTTGATTCCAATAAAGCACCACTTTCTGCATATTTGGGGATTTTGGGAATGACTGGACTTACCGCATATTTGGGATTAACGGAAATAGGAAAACCTAAAAAAGGGGAAACACTTCTTGTTTCAGGAGCAGCTGGAGCGGTAGGGAGTATCGTTGGTCAAATTGGTAAAATACTTGGCTTACATGTCGTGGGAATTGCAGGAACCGATGAAAAAGTTGAAATGCTGAAATCAAAATTCGGTTTTGATGAAGGAATCAATTATAAGACAACTGAGAACATGACCGAAGCGATTGCTAAGGCTTGTCCAAACGGTGTGGATGTATATTTTGATAATGTAGGTGGTGAAATATCGGATGCGGCGCTATTCAACATCAACAAGTTTTCAAGAACTGTTAACTGTGGAGCGATCTCGGTTTACAATAATACAACGCCACCAAAAAGCATTAGCGTACAACCTTTTTTAGTAAAGAACAGTTCATCTATGCAAGGCTTTATAATCGGTGATTTTGCGGATAAACATCAAGAAGGAATCAAGCAATTATCAGAATGGTTACAACAAGAAAAATTAGTATACACTGAAACCATCCAAGAAGGATTTGAAAAAATACCACAGGCCTTTTTGGATCTTTTTGAAGGAAAGAACAAAGGAAAAATGGTAGTTAAACTTTAAAAAATAAATAGATTATGAAAGTATTATTTGTATTGACGTCCCATGATAAATTGGGAGACACAGGAGAAAAAACAGGATTTTGGGTTGAGGAATTTGCAGCGCCATATTACTTGTTGAAAGACAAGGGAATTGAAATTACTTTGGCATCACCAAAAGGTGGACAACCTCCAATTGATCCAAGCAGTGATAAACCAGAAGCGCAGACATCAGCAACGGAAAGATTTCACAAAGACGAGGAAACAAAAGAAGTTTTATCAAAAACAGTGAAGTTAGAAAATGTAAATCAAGCGGATTATGATGCTGTTTTTTACCCTGGAGGTCACGGTCCACTTTGGGATTTAGCGGAGGACAAAAACTCAATTGCTTTAATTGAAGATTTCATCAAAAACGATAAGATTGTTGCGGCAGTTTGTCACGCTCCAGCGATTTTCAAACACACCAAAAATACTGATGGAACTCCATTAGTAAACGGAAAGAAAGTAACTGGTTTTACCAACACTGAAGAAGATGCTGTACAGTTAACTTCTATCGTGCCATTCTTGGTTGAAGACATGTTAAAAGAGAACGGAGGAATTTACTCTAAAGGTGACGATTGGGCTCCTTACGTGCTAGAAGATGGTTTATTAATTACAGGACAAAATCCTGCATCTTCTGAATTGGCAGCTGAAATTTTATTGAAAAAATTGATGTAGAATTTAAACTGCATAAAATGCAGTATAAATAGTACTTAGTGTCTGGTCGGAAACAGACACTAAGTAGTGTCCGCAAGAAAACTAATCATTTGTAGGTCTTTGATAAGAAAACTTCAAAAACAAGGATTGTGAAGTTTTTAATTGTCAAGAGTCCCGACTGTCAGCGTCGGGATGACTGCAATTTAAAACAAGCATAACGCAGTATTTGGAGTTTTCTTGCAAAGACTAATTATAAGAAAACATCAAATCTCAGTACTACTGAAGGTTACTCGATATTTTCTTTTAAAGAATGAATAGCGACTTAAGTTTTAAACTTAAGTCGCTATTTTTTTTCTTAGTAAGCAAACTTTTATCAGAATAGCGATTAAAAATTTATCTCCCCTACTTAAAAACCAAAAAAACCAATCAAAAGCATAGCTGTTAATCTTCAGGAGCAAATGATAAACGGAATTCGCAATAAATTATAAAAGAGAACTTTACTTCCAGATTTAATCACATTTTATTTTAAGTCTATTTTTTAGTATCTTAAATGTATGATAAATTATCTACTATTATCGTCTGTATTTTTAACCTGTATTATTCATCAAAACACTCAAAAATATTATAACACATTATTAAACAATAACTTAAATCAATATTTTAAAGAGGAAAACTTCTTTAAAATTGAGTGTTTTTTGATTTACTTTCATACAGCTTCTGCGTTACGCACTTATTGAAATAGAATACTATGTCTGCAAAGTCCGATGCCAACCGAACAAAGTGAGCGCATAGCCTGTCCCGAGAAATCGGGAAATACCATTGAAAACAGACACTTATGAATAAAAAGCTGCATAAAATTAAATTCATGAACCGAGCTTGCGAGGTCAACGTATTTAATAATACAGGTTAACATAAACAACGACGACAAACTATAATTATTAACAAAAAATAAATAAAATGAAAAGATTTGAAAATAAAGTAGCCATCATAACTGGTGGATCAGGAGAAATAGGATATACAACTGCAAAACGAATGGCTAGTGAAGGTGCCAAAATCCTGTTGGTCGACATTGATGAAGACAGTCTAAAAGAAAAAGAAAAAGAGGCCCAAGAAAACAACTATGACATGTCCTATATTGTGGCAGATGTAACAAAACCTGAGGATGTAGAAAAATACGTTAAAACGGCAATTGACCGGTATGGTAAAATTGATTTATTCTTTAATAATGCTGGAATAGAAGGTGTCGTAAAACCTATACAGGATTACCCTACAGATATATTTGACAAAGTAATGGCTGTAAATGTTAAAGGTATTTTTCTCGGGATGAAATATGTCATTCCAAAAATTGAAGATGGAGGAAGTATTGTCATTACATCGTCTGTTGCAGGTTTAACAGGTGCCGCTGGAATGATAGCCTACAACACCAGTAAGCATGCTACTATTGGAATTATGCGCGTTGCTGCTAAAGAATTAGGAGCTAGAAAAGTACGTGTAAATACGGTTCATCCAGGTCTAGTAGATAGCCGAATGATGAGATCTCTTGAAGATGGAATGAGTCCTGGCCATGGTGATGCAGTGAAAGAGCAATTTGAAAAAACGATTCCAATGGGCCGATATGCAAAACCTGAAGATGTGAGTAATATGGTTACTTATCTTTTTTCTGATGAAAGTAACTATCTACACGGCAGTAAGTTTGTTGTTGACGGCGGGTCTACAGAAGAGTAAATATAAATTTTGAGTCAAACACTTGAAAAATGCTAAGCTTTAAAATCAAGCTTAAAACGGTGGAGTGAGGTATATTTATTCCTCTACTCCACTTTTTTTTAGTACTCAATATTCTTTCCTCTTTAAAAAAGTTTACATTTGAACCATGATTTTGGATTAGAAAAACGTAATCAATTTTTACTCAGTGGAATTGGAGGTGTAAATATGATTTATTTAAATAGTGTCTGGTCGGAAACACAACAAAATTAAAATTGATTCTTTTGAGTTTATTTTAATTTTTTCTGGTCGGCTGATGCTAAGGCATCTCCTAAAGAAAAAAAATCAAACCGCAGCAAAGCAAGCTCATAGCCTGTCCCGAGAAATCGGGAAAAACCTTAAAAAATCATTATGATTGAATAAATATTTCTCAAAATTTATAAAAATTGTCTGTTTCCGACCAAACACTAAATAACTAAGACTAAATTCGTGGAAGCCGTTAGACTTATAGTTTTATCAAAATGACTTTTTTATTAGAAATCCAAATATTAAATAGAATATGAAGGAGGAGGACAAAGACCAAGAAAAGCACCAAAAAGATTTAGAAAAAAAATCTAATGAGGTTGAAGAATCGAAAAAATATTCAGAGATTCTTAGCAGTGTTATTCATGAAGGTGAACAGATATTTAAAATAAAGAAACGAGCGATGTTTTTGAGTTCTTGCATAGCAGGTCTTGAAATCGGGTTTAGTTATACACTCGTTTGTACACTTTATTTTACTTTGGATGGTCACCTCTCCGAATCTATTATATATAAAATGTTTGGTGTAGTTTATCCACTGGGTTTTATCTTGGTGATTTTAGGTAAATCTGCCCTATTTACAGAGCAAACTTCTATTTTGGCTTTGCCTGTCCTCAATCGTCAAAGAACTATTTTTGAACTTTTAAAAATCTGGGGAATAGTTATTCTAGGGAATATTATTGGAGGTATAATTTTCGTATTTTCAATCGGACCATTGGCTTCACACCTCGGTATTTTCAATCAAGACACAATGGTAAAGATAGGGACCCACATATTTGATCACAGCTATTGGGTACTCTTTTTAAGCGGGATTTTTGCTGGCTGGCTAATGGGTCTGCTTACCTGGCTTCTCAATAGCACGCTGAATGTGCTTACGCGGATTGTTATCATAACAATAATTACTGGAACAATCGGCTTTGTTGGTTTCCATCACAGTATTGTCGGAAATATTGAGGTTTTTGGTGCTTATTTATATTCAGATGCGTTATCTATCACAGACTACTTAATGTTTTTGTTGCTTACCCTCTTGGGCAACGGAGTTGGTGGAGCTGTTGTTGTAGGTCTTTTCAAATACCGTATTTTTGAATCGAATTATGCTGCGGATTAATAAATATTGTCTGGTCGGAAACACAACAAAATTAAAATTGATTCTTTTGAGTTTATGAATTTCTAAAGAACAATTAATTTAAGGTATAGAGTTACATGTGAGAATAGTCCATTAATCTATTTAGCCTGCATTATTCACCAAAACACTCAATTTTTTGGTATAATGCTGTTTAAAAGCTAGTTGTTGCTCAATTTTAAGAAAGCCAACTTTCTCAAAATTAAGTGTTTTTTGATTTACTTTCACACAACTTTTTCGTTACGAACTTTTTGAGATAGACTACTATAGCTGCAAAGTTCGATGCCTAAAAGCTGTTTAAAATTAAATTCATGAACCGAGCTTGCGAGCTCAACGAAGTTAATAAAGCAGGTTAGGGCAGCCATTAGAGAACTTGAAGAAGAAACTGGACTAATGGCAAACCATGCAGAAGTAATTTTTAGACATGAAAGCCAAAACCACAAACATACTGTCGTTTTGATTAAAGCAAAAGGAACACCACTACCTAAACAGGAAGTGAAATATATCGATTACTATAAACCTGACAAAGACATTAAAATATCTAAAGGAACAAAAGACATTCTAAAAAAATATTATGAGTGGAAGGATGGTGTGTTATCTAATTGATTTTCATAGGTAATCCAAATCTGAAATTAAAAGATTTATTTTGATTCCTGTTGTTAGCTTTTAGTTTCCTAACCGTATATCATAGAGATGCAAGAGCAACCTAACTTAACCACCTCTTTTGTATTCATAATGTGTTTAATGGTTCGACACAAAAAAGCGGGGAGAGATCCTCGCTTTTTTATTTGATTTCCTCCATTTTTCAACTTCCAAATACAAGATAGATTCGCTATATTGCACAATGAAATACCACTATAATAAAAACGATCAAAACCCTTTAATACCCAAATATGACATTAAAAGAATTTATAACCCAATACGATAAAGAAGGCTCCGTTGTTTTAATGGAAGGCAAACGAATTGTCCTGGAGGCTGAACAAGAAAAATTAACAAAATTGGGTGAGTTATTGGCGAAAAGAACCAAACTCATGAAATTCAGAAGTGGAAATGCAGCTGGTTCTGATCATTACTTTTCTCTTGGTGTAGTTTCAGTTGACAATAAACGTTTGCAGGTGATAACTCCTTACACTGGACATAGAAAGAAAACGAATCAAGCGTATGAAACAGTTTCTTTAGATAATATTGATATGGCCAGTGATCATGAAATCGTTTACCAATCTAAGATCGACAAGAAGAATAATAAATTGATTGACCGTTATGTTTCTGGTGAAAGAGATCGCTTCGCTATTAAAGCAGCTTATCTGATTCGAGATACTGTAAAAGCAATTGGAACAGATGAAATTGGTCCAGCAACTTTTGGATTGTTTTATGACGATTTAGAAAATCCGCTAGCAGGAGGAACTGGACATACCATGAAAGTTTGTAAGGAGAATGATATTCCAATTCTAAACCAGGAGGCTTGGTTTAAATGGTTGGAGGAATAGATTGTTGCCTTCGATAGCTTGTTAGAACGTTGCCTTCGACAAGCTCAGTCAACGGATTTAGCTCCGTAAATTATTGTATGCTTTTATTGTTAGAGTCAATGGTTATCAAATGTTTAGGATGTAATTGTCGTTAGCAAATAAATGAATAATATAGCATAACAAAAATTGAAATATGAAAGGTTGGATGTACATATTAGAATGTTCTGATGAAAGTTATTATGTTGGCAGTACAAACGACTTAGAACTGAGAATAATTCAGCATCAAAGTGGGGAAGGCGCAAACCACACGAAAAAAAGATTACCTGTGAAATTAATTTACTTTGAGGAATACCATAGAGTTGATAAAGCTTTCTATAGAGAAAAGCAGGTGCAAGGATGGTCGAGGAAAAAAAAAGAAGCATTGATGAAAGGTGAAATTGGAAATTTAATTAGGTTTTCAAAAAACTATACGGAATATGGTGATCCAGATATAATTAAGGTAGTGAGTAATTTTATATTAAAAACTCCCCCTAAATCATAATCTAATTTTTTCTTTTCAATTGTTGCTTTCGTCAAGCTGGTCCACGAAGGATAATCCCGTTGACTGAGCCTGCGCCGCGGTGAGCCTGTCGAAATGTCGAAGGCAATATCAGTTAGTAGAAAAACGTATTGAAAAGAATGAAAAAGAACATCAAAATAATTAGGTTTTATCTTAGAATTCTCAGTCAATAGGGGGTACTCTTCGTTGACTTAGCCTGTCGAAGGCAATATCAGTTAGTAGAAAAAACATTTTGAAAAGAATGAAAAAAGAACATCAAAATAATTAGGTTTTATCTTAGAATTCTCAGTCAATAGGGGGGTACTCTTCGTTGACTGAGCTTGTCGAAGGCAATGTCAGTAAGTAGAAAAAACATTTTGAAAAGAATGAAAAAGAACATCAAAATAATTAGGTTTTATCTTAGAATTCTCAGTCAATAGGGGGTACTCTTCGTTGACTGAGCTTGTCGAAGGCAACATAAGCGAGAAGGCACCATCATTTCGAAGACAATAAAATATTCAAAATTTTTTAATGTTAGATTCCATCCTCCTATTCGTATATTGTTTGATTATATTTGATAGCTAAATTTTTAACCACATACTGAAAAACCAATAACTCAATGAAAATACTTCACACTGCCGATTGGCATTTAGGACACAGATTACATGAGCAATCTCAATTTGAAGAGCAAACACTTTTCTTAAGTTGGATTGAGAATTATATTACCAATGAGAAAATTGGTGTGCTTTTAATTTCAGGAGATATCTTTGATACTAACGCTCCTTCCAATCAAAGTCAGGAAATGTACTATGATTTCTTGGTGAGACTCAAGGATACTACTTGTCAATCCGTCGTTATTACAGGTGGAAATCACGATTCGCCAGGAATGTTAAATGCACCAAAAGGATTGCTGAATGCATTGAATATAAAAGTAGTAGGTAAAGCCGCCGAAAACATCGCAGATGAGGTGTTTGAAATAGAAGTAAATGGCGAAAAAGTGATCATTGGTGCTGTTCCTTATTTACGTGATGGGGATATCAGAAAAGCAGTTGCAGGTGAATCTTTTGATGAGTTAACGGATAAATATAAACAAGCTTTAATAAATCATTACGGAGCTTCCGCAGCACAATGTGAATTGATTAACACGACTAACGCTCCGGTGATTGCTATGGGACATTTGTTTGCAATTGGAGGTTCTGTTTCTGAAAGTGAGCAAAATATCTATGTTGGATCTTTGGGACACATTGGTGCTAACGATTTCCCGAGTTACTTTGATTATATCGCTTTGGGACACTTACACAGACCTCAAATTGTAGGAGGGAATGATAAGATAAGGTATTCTGGATCTCCACATGTATTGAGTTTTAGTGAAGTTGGTTATGAGAAGAAAGTAATTGTTTTAACGATTGAAAAGAATAAAATTAGCGGTATTAAATCTGATGTAATTCCACACTTCAGAAAGTTTTATAAGCTTGAAGGGACTATTTCAGAATGTATTGATCAGTTCCCCAATGTAATTTCAAATAAATATGGATTAAGACCTTGGGTTGAGGTTGTATTGGACGAAGAGAACAATATCAATACAGATGAAGTGAAAGTAGCTGCTGAAGAACTTCCTTTTGATATACTAAAAATGGCCCTAAAAAATCAAAGAAGACATAAAGGTATTGATGAGTTGTTAGCAGAAACGAAATCGATTAAAGAACTCTTACCGACTGATGTTTTTAAGCTAAAATGTAAAGAAATGGGCTTTGATTTAGAGAGTAGGCCAGAAATTGAAGATGCTTTCAATGAGATTTTACAATCAGTTAAAAACCAATAAACCCAGATCGATATGAAAATTTTAAGAATAGAATTACAAAATATTAATTCATTGAAGTCTGAAGAACCTATTGTTATAGATTTTGAAAATGAAACGTTTAAGGATGTTGGTCTATATGCCATTACAGGATCTACTGGAGCTGGAAAAACGACCATTTTAGATGCGATAACCATCGCATTGTATCACGATGTACCTCGTTTTAATAATGGTAAAGGAGCATTGATAGATGTTGTTAGTCGTGGTGCTAATAACGCCTTCAGTAGAATAACTTTTGAAAATGAGGATGTAATTTACGAAGCATATTGGGGAATGCGGTTGGTTTCAAAAACGGGAAAACCATTAGCGAATCCTGATGAAGAAGTGAGTTTTAAAAATCTAACTACAGATGTTACTTTGTCTACAATGAAAACAGTTGTTAGAAATGAAGTGATAAAGGCTACTCAATTAGATTACACCCAGTTTCTCAGGTCGGTTATGTTAGCACAAGGGGAGTTTGCTTCTTTTTTGACAGCGAAAGGACCTGAAAAAGGAAAGCTTTTAGAACAAATCACCGGAGAGGAGATTTATAAGAAAATCGGGCAAGGTATTTTAGATAGAAAGAGCAGAGAGGAAAATAAGTTAAAAGATATTCAGTCTAAGATTAATTCAGAAGATGTTTTAACGGATGAACGAAAAATTGAATTAACGGAAAAAGATGCTGCTTTAGACCTTCAAATTGAGGATTCAGAAAAGAAAATAGGAGCTATTCAAACCATTGTAAATTGGTACCTTAAATCTAAAGAGGTAACTGATCAATCTGAAAAGCTAGTAGAACAGTCTGAACTATTGACTAAAGATTTAGAAAACCACAAAACTGAGTTTGAATTGTTGGATTTAAACGAAAAGGCTGAACCATTTAAGGAAATGATTCAGAATTTTAATAGGAATGAGAAAAGTAGTGCTGAAAAAGTCAATCAATTAACAGCTTTAGAAGAACAATTGAATTTGCTTAAACCTGAAATTAAGCGCTTAACTGAACTTTCTGAAAAACAATCAACTGAATTAAAGATTGCTAACAAGGAAATTGAAGATTGGTCTCCAAAATTTGATCAGATTACAAAGTTAGATGGTCAACTAAAGAACGAAACTGAGAATCAACTAAAGTCTAAAGAAAAATTAGATAAATTGAACCTTCAAGTAAAATCGTTGCAAGAGGAGAAGGATAAAACGACTAAGGATTTAATCGAAGGTGAAGCAAAGATTAAGATTGAAGAAGCATTTGTGATTCAAAATAAGTTCTTAACGGAGGTGAGTACTGAAATCTCTAATTGGACGTCTGGGTTAACGACTTTACAAGCGAATAAAGAAACGCTTACAAAGGATTCATTATATGTTATTGAGAAAAGGAAAGAAGTAGAAATTTCTTTAGCTGAATTAACAACGAATAAAGAAAAGCTTGATTCTAATAATGTAGAAATAGAAAAGATTGAGAAGGAAATCATTGCTATAAATGAGCAATTATCTAAAAACAACTTAACTGATTTATTAGCGGAGGATAAAAAGCTTTCTGAAACAACAACCAAATGGAAACAATTTAAAAGCTTTTCGGAAGAATATGCTAAAGAAGAGAAGGATCTAATCACTAAAACAGCTGAAAAGAAAACGTTCTCAACTGAATTAGAAAATTTAAAAAAACAGATTCATGAGGTTAGAAAACAAATCAACACACAGGAAGAAGCTGTTACTGACGCTCAAAAGATTCTAGATTTAGAGAAAAGTATTGCTAAATATGAAGAGGATCGTCAAAACCTAGTAGAAGGAGAGCCTTGTGGTTTGTGTGGGTCTGAAGAACATCCATTTGCTGAAAACTTGGAGTCTGTTGGTATTTCAAAATCTGAATTAGAATTGAAAACAAGAAAAGACAAAATGAAATCATTGGTCGATTCAAAATCTGATTTAGATAAAAAGGAGGTTAAGATTTCTACAGATATTGAGAATCTATTAAAGCAGATCAAATCAATAAATGAAGATTTAAAATCTATTCAATCAAAAGCAAAACTGTTAAATATAGATAGTGAATTGTCAAATTTAACCAAGATTGAAATCGAAATTAATCAATCGATTAATCAGCTAGAATCATTAGATGAAAAGATTAAAGCTGCGCAGAAATTGCAATCCAAGAAAGATGAATTATCAAACGATTTAAATATTCAAAATAAATCCATTGAAACAGTAAAAAACAAAGATGCTACACTTGGAGAGAAAATTAAGAATCTTAATTCTGAAATTGAGTCCAAAGAAAAAACCATTACTACTTTAACCAAGAAGTGTAGTGTTTTAGAAATTGAATTGAAAGTCAAGTTGTCTAAGTTTAAATTCAAGTTGCCGACTCCTGAGAACACCGAGTCGTTTATTCAAGAGCTTGAAGAAAGGATTTCTAAATTCAATGTAACCGAAAAGAAGATAGATGAATTGAAAGGAGAAGTGAAAGTCTTCAAAAACACGCTAGGGAACATCGAAAAGCAATTAGAAGGACATTTTAAAACTCAAAAGGATTATTCTAAAGCTATAAGTGAATGTGAAACAAATTCTGCTCAATTCAAAACGCAGCGTATGGCTATTTTACCACTTGAAATTACGGTAGAAAGTAAAAGAGAAAGCTTACAAACCTTGAGTAAGCAATTTTCTGAAAAGGTAGAATCGAGTAAAAATCAGTTACAAGAAAAGTTGGATGCTCGAAATAAAAATGAAGCTTTAAAAGTTGAAAATACAAAAGAACAAACAACCTTAAAGAAGGAATTAAGTGCTCTGCAATTAGAATTTGATTCCAAGTTGAAAGAAAGTGAGTTTGAATCTAAGCCGGACATAGAAAAAGCTTTACTGTCCGCTGAAAACAAGCAAAAGTATTCAAAAACCAGGAAGGGAATAGAAGATCAGCAGCTCAGGTTGCAAACTTTCAAAGAGACAAATCTTAAAGATTTAGAAGTCTTAAAAGAATCCAAGAACTTTGAAACTTCAGAAGAAGAGAGCAAGACGGTTTCTGAAGAATTGAAAGTAGTAAGCAAGAATTTATCCGCTGAAAAAGGAGAGGTGAAAGAAGCCTTAAGAAAGGACAAGGAAATTCAAAATAGAAATAAGGAAACCTATAAAAAGATAACGGCTCAAGATGAGATTTGCGGTGTTTGGAGAGAGTTGTTTAAAATAATCGGAAATTCGCAACATGCTTTCAATACATATGTCCAACGCTTAACCCTAAAGCATCTGTTGGACCTTGCGAATGTGCATTTATTCAAGTTGAATAAGCGTTATTCTCTGAAAATGGAAGATAGTAGCAACGAAAAGATAGGCCTTGATTTCAATTTGATCGATCATTATCAGACAGATCAAGTCAGATTGGTAGATACATCAAGCGGTGGAGAGAAATTTATCATAAGTTTGGCCTTAGCTTTAGGACTTTCTGATTTAGCGAGTAAAAATGTGAAGATTGATTCCTTATTCATTGATGAAGGCTTCGGAACGTTAGACAAGAATACTCTGGAGACAGTAATTTCCACTTTGGAGACGCTGCAGTCACAAGGAAAGATGATTGGGATTATTTCGCATGTGGAGAACTTGAAGGAACGGATTCCAACGCAGATTATGATTACGAAGAAGAGCAATGGAGTAAGTGAAGTAAATTTCACTCTGTGAAATTTACAGAGTGAGAATGAGTGAAGAGAGCAGAGGAGACAAAGCAGAGGAGACAAAGCGAATCCACTTCGCACTCACTCTCTTTCTCACTCTAATAGTAGAGGGGGATTTTTGATTTGATTTCCACTTTGGAAGCACTACAGTCACAAGGAAAGTTGATTGGAAAGAAGAGCAATGGAGTGAGTTTTTACAGAGTGAGAATGAGTGAAGAGAGCAGAGGAGACAAAGCGAAGCCACTTCGCACTCACTCTCTTTCTCACTCTAATTGTGTATCGGGTGTCTCTGCTTTAGCTATGTGTTGGTAAAAGCCAATCTTAATGTATCTTAAGCGTGTTAGTATTGGTAAAAACCTATATGATTTAATTTGTTATATCAATGTTTATTGATTATATTTGTTAGTAAATACCAATAGTAAGGTATGATAACAGCTATAACAATGGGAAAAACTAGTATTGATTGGTTTCAGATGGCTGATGCCGCAATAATAACACAAATAGGTCATTTCATAAAAAAGACCAGATTAGGTTTGAATAGAACTCAAAAACAATTGGCAGAAGATGCTGGGTTGAACAGTTGGACCATTAGTCAAATTGAAAATGGAGAAGCTATAAATTTAACGAGTTTAATTCAACTATTAAGGGCGTTAGATGCTTTGCATGTATTTGATGTTTTCGAGATCGAAGATGAAATTAGTCCATTGGCTTATGCCAAGCTAAAACGAAAAGAACGTGAAAGAGCAAGTGGCAATAAAAATAATGCATCTGACTATAAAGAAGATTTAGAATGGTAGATGTAGCTGAAGTAAAAATCTGGGGAACCTTGGTTGGTGCTGTCCGGTGGAACGATCAAACGCAATTGGCAAGTTTTGAATACAGTCCCGCATTTCTTAAAAAAGGATGGAATATTTCACCCCTAAAAATGCCTATCACTGATGGTTCTCGAATTTTTACTTTTCCAGAATTACGCAAAGGAAAAAATGACAATGTTGATACTTTTAAAGGATTGCCAGGTCTTTTAGCGGATGCATTACCAGATCGATATGGAAATCAATTGATCAATGCTTGGTTGATCAAAAATGGTCGCCCAGCAGACAGCATGAATCCTGTTGAGCAGTTGTGTTTTATTGGAATAAGATCAATGGGAGCTCTTGAATTTGAACCAGCACAATTATCAAAACAATATTCTTCCAACATTGAGATTAATAGTTTGGTTAAAGCTGCTCAACAACTGCTCGCTAAAAAGTCCGAACTGGACACAAACTTAAACGAAGACGAGCGAAAAGCATTAACTGATGTTTTAAAAGTAGGTACTTCCGCTGGTGGGGCTCGTCCAAAAGCTGTTATTGCCTACAATGAAAAAACTGGAGAGGTAAGATCAGGACAAACCAATGTGCCGAAAGGTTTTGAACATTGGCTTTTGAAATTGGATGGTGTGAGTGATGCTCAATTCGGAGAAAGTCACGGCTGGGGAAGAGTCGAATATGCCTATTATTTGATGGCAAAAGATTGTGACATTGACATGATGGAAAGTAAATTACTCGAAGAGAATGATAGGGCTCACTTTATGACTAAGCGCTTTGACAGAGAGGGAAACACAAAGCACCACGTTCAGACTTGGTGCGGTTTGCAGCATTATGATTACAATAATCTTTATGGTTACAGCTACGAACAGTTATTTCAAACGATGCGTGTGTTGCGTTTACCCTATCCTCAAGCCGAAGAAATGTTTAGACGAATTGTTTTTAATGTGATGGCGACCAATTATGACGACCACACCAAGAATTTTTCATTTCGACTAAAACAAGGAGAGTCTTGGGAGTTGGCACCTGCTTATGACATTTGTTATTCTTATGATCCGTCAAATATTTGGGTCAGTCAACATACTTTAAGCATCAAAGGAAAGCATAAAGATATTTCCAAAGCTGATTTAATGACGATTGCAAAATCGAATAACATTAAAAAAGGAGAAGCGATAATTCAGAATATTAGTAAAGTGGTTGGTGATTGGGGGTTTTATGCTGCGAAAGGTGAGGTTGATAAGGAGTTGGGGGAGGTTATAGGGCGGACGCATTTGGGGGTGGAGTGATAGATTTTTGCGGCTTATTATTTCAAACTTTTCATTCATTACAATCTTCATTATAATTTTTTATTCAACCTTAATTGCTAACTTTAATTCTTGGGACTCTATTCGTTTTGAGAATATGTGGAATTCCTACAAAAAATACAAGCACTTCCCATAATTCATAATTCATAATCCTCCATTCTCAATTATTTTCCCGTACCTTTAGTATCACATGCCTGAACAAAGAAAAATATATTCCCTCACCCAGTTAAACCAGTCCTTCGAAAAGCACATCTGGGAGCAGTTTTCCAAACGTGATTTTTGGATCACCGCTGAATTGATAAAAATCAACCAAAAGAGTGGACATTTTTATATTGAACTGGCGGACAGTATCAATGACTCCACAACAGCGAGAAGTTTTGCAACTATTTGGGCTTCTACTTATCGAACAATTGTTGAAGAAATTGGATTAAATGAAACATTAGGAATTCTTCAACCGGGAAATAAAGTATTGATTAACGTCAAAATTGAGTTTCATACTATCTATGGATTGAAATTAAAAATTCGAGGAATTGATCCCGCTTATTCTTACGGAGAAATTGAACGGAAGCGACAAGAGGTCATCAAAAGATTGAAGAAAGAAGAAATTTTTGATTTACAAAAGCAATTACGTTTGCCTACGATTATTAAAAGAATCGCTTTGATTGGATCTCCAAATACCTCTGGATATTTAGATTTTCAAAAAGAATTATTAGTCAATCATGATTTTGATAAATTTGTTATTAAAGAATTCCCTGTGCGTGTTCAAGGAGATGCTGCAGTGAAAGAAATTGTAAACGCAATAAAGGAAGCCAACTGTCATAATGCTGATGTAATTGTGATTCTTCGTGGAGGAGGAAGTAAAATGGATCTGGCTTTGTTTGATGATTATGAAATTTCAAAAGCCATTTGTACTTCACGCTTACCAGTCTTGACAGGAATCGGACACGAAAACGATGAGGTAGTTGCAGATCTTGTGGCTCGTGTGACTTTTATTACGCCAACCGCTGTAGCCAGACATATTCATTATGCAATCAGTTCGTTTAAAGAAATTGTGCGAGAATTGAATGATAAAACCATTCAAATTGCTTTGCAGTTACTCGGCGAAAGCAAAGAAGAATTTACGCATTACAATAATTACCTCTCGCATTACAGCAGAGAACTGATTCATTATTGGCGCAGTACTTTTCAAGAAAAAGAATATGAGATCGTTCAAAAAAGTAGAACTTTGCTCTACGATGGAAAGGATACTTTAGCCGTTTTGAGTCACCGAACTTCTTCTCAATTGCAACGTTTGGTTCAGCAGGAGGGAAGTCATTTGGAAAGGTTTCTAGACCGAATTGGAAATTTGAGTCAGCAGTATATTGAGAGAGAAAAAGAGGTGAATCTCAATCAGATTTTATCTTCTGTTCAATTGTTGAGTCAGCAGATTATAGACAAAGAACGTATGATTTATAGTAATCAAGAGGAATTGTTGGCATTGCTGAACCCTTTGAAGATTTTAGAATCAGGTTATACGATTTCTACGATAAAAGATCAGGATGTCAAAAATATTGAAGTAAAAATAGGGGAGGAAATGAAAACGCTTTCTTCAAATTATTTAATCACAAGTAAAGTCGTTTCGAAAAAAGATATAAAACATGAGAATAACTGATAAAACCACTTACGAAGAAGCACTTCAGCGCTTGAAAGAAATCGTTGGAGCTTTAGAATTAAAAGAAATTAAGATCGATAATCTTTCTGAAACGGTTATTGAAGCCAAAGAATTGGTTGATTTTTGCCGTAAAAAATTAGATAAAACTGAAGAGGATATTAAACGCATAATTGCGCCAGACGAAGAGAATGAGTAAGGAAGAAACGCGTAAAATAATTCATATTGACATGGATGCTTTTTACGCTTCAGTGGAACAGCGAGACAATCCTAACTTGCGGGAAAAACCATTGGCAGTAGGAGGTTCAGACGGAAGAGGTGTTATTGCAGCAGCGAGTTATGAAGCCAGAAAGTTTGGCGTACGCTCTGCCATGCCTTCTCGTGTAGCTTTACGAAAATGTCCCACTTTACTTTTTGTTAAACCAACTTTTGAAAAATACCAAGCTGTCTCAAAAGAAATAAATGCCATTTTTAAACGCTACACTCCATTAATAGAACCACTTTCATTGGACGAAGCATTTTTGGATGTTACGTATTCTAAATATGAAATGCAATCTGCAACTTTAATTGCGCAGCAGATCAAGAACGACATCCGAACAGAACTTGATTTAATCGCGTCTGCGGGGGTTTCTTACAATAAATTCTTAGCTAAAATAGCATCAGATCAAGACAAACCTGATGGACTTTTTGTGATTACTCCAGATGAGGGAGCTGCGTTTATGGAAGAATTACCCATTGAAGACTTCTTTGGCGTAGGAAAAGTAACTGCCGAAAAAATGAAAGCCAATGATATTTTCAAAGGAGTTGATTTATTACCCTATTCTAAATGGGAATTACAACAATTGTTTGGAAAAACTGGCGGATTCCTTTATGACATATCAAGAGGAGTTGACCACCGAGAAGTTCAATCCGAAAGAGTTAGAAAAAGCGTTGGAGCGGAAATGACTTTCTCTGAAGATGTCAACGATGAAATTACCATCAATGAAAAATTCTCCCAAGTTTTTGATAAATGGTGGACCCGCTATGAAAGTCACGGCAAAAATGGAAGGTCAGTAACGCTAAAAATCAGAAATTACGAATTTGAAACCATCACTCGCTCCATCACAGAACCAGAGTACGTTAAAGATAAAGTAGATATACGTCAAAAATTAGATCAAATTTTGCATGAATCTATCGTCGAAGGTATTCCCTTGAGGTTGATTGGTGTTTCAATTAGTGGGTTTGAATTGGATGAGTCAGATAAGGATGTTTCACAGTTGACTATTTGGTAGTGGCTTCGCCACGAGATTTTAACCGCAAAGGCGCAAAGGTTTTCGCGGAGGTCGCAAAGAAGAAATAATTTACGCAGAGTTTCGCAAAGAAGAAGAAGAAGAAGAAGAAGAAGAAGAAGAAGAAGAAGAAAAATTATCAGCTTGATGAATAGAAATCTGGGAATTTGAATTGGTTTAGTTAAATAAAACCCCAGCGGGGTGGTGTATGTCACCATAGGATGCAATCCTATGTTTTTATAATAAGAATTTCGCAGAGATGCGTAATTCTTCTCTTTCTTCTTAAAGATTCTCTTTCTCCAAAATATAATCCCAACTAGCACTTCCGAATCCGCTATTACTCCAATTAATCAATTGTGAAGAGCTTCCATTGGACTTATACATCAAATTTGGATATCCACCTTGAATAATCTTTCTCAATAGCGTCGATTTTGGAAATAGATCGACTTGAATTAAACCTTCGCTTGCTTTACGGTATTTTTCAATTGCTAATTCATCATCATTAATCACCAAAACATACATTGGCAGTGAAGGGTATATTTTACTGACACGTTTCATCTCTTCTAACTTCGCAAAACAATGTGGACAACCTGGCAATGCAATCATGGTTAAACCATGTTGAAAAGTATCTGCATTTTCCCCTGCTAGTGAAATTTCTCTGTATTGGTGACTAAAATCGCCCTCATAAATTGGGTTTACAGCAAATGCAATTCCAGATCCACCGAAGAGTATTAAGATACTCACCATTCTCCTAACGATAAGTGATGTTCCCGTCAAATATTGACGATAGACATTAAAAATGATTAAACAAACCGCAAAAAATTCTAACATGTACGGTAAAATCTTGGAAAATGTAAAGGATAACCCAGAAGTCAATCCAAAGGAAATAATTGAATTGTGAAAGAAAATTAATGCCGACAAAGTCAATGCTGAAAGTACTATTCTTATCATGTCTATATTTTTTAATCTGTGTTTAAAGTTACGTTGAAGTCTGAAGTTAATTCTAATTTACCATCAATACTTTCCTCGCTACCTGGTTTTTTAAATCCCTTTATTTTTGTTGTTTTCCCGCTTTTTATGAGGTCGTTCAATTGCTTGTTACTGAGTTTTTTATTCATAAATTCAAAAGGAATTACAAATTTACAACCTTCTTTATAGTGTGCGCAGCCATAAGCCTTTTTTCCTTCTAAAAATCCTTCTTTTTTACAACTTGGGCATTTTAATTCTGTGATTTCAACTTTTACAGTCTTGGCACGGGGCTTTTTTGGCTTGTCCTTTTTTTCTTCTTCTTTGGTTTCATCCAAAATACGAATGACTTTTTTGTCGGTGTTAAAAAGTACTTCGTTGGTCAAATTCACTACCATTTCAATCAATTCTTGTTTGAATTGAGCGGGTTTATATTCGCCTTTTTCAATGAGTCGCAGTTTACGTTCCCAATCTCCAGTTAATTCAGGTGATTTTAATGTGTCGTTATCAATAACTTGAATTAAATCAATACCTGTATGTGTAGCTAAAATATTTTTTTTAGAACGTTCAATGTAGCGCCTTCTGAATAATGTTTCAATAATGTTTGCACGTGTAGAAGGCCGACCAATTCCGTTGTCTTTCATCAATTCACGCGCTTCTTCATTATCTACTTGTTTTCCAGCGCTTTCCATAGAGCGCAGTAAAGTTGCTTCGGTGTATGGTTTGGGAGGAGATGTTGACTTTTGATCTATGCGTGCATCATGTGGACCTTTTTCGCCTTTTACAAAAACAGGCATTAAGTTTTCTTCTTTGGTTTTAGATTTTGAATCGTCCCTTTGATAAACAACGCGCCAGCCAGGTGATAAAATCTGTTTTCCAGTGGCTTTGAACTCTAGTTTTAAAACTTCTCCTAAGACTGTTGTGTTACTCACGATACAGTCAGGATAAAAAACAGCTATAAAGCGTTTTGTAATTGTATCGTATATCTTTTGTTCTTCTGGAGTAACGCCACTCAATCTCATTCCGGTTGGAATAATAGCATGGTGATCTGTTACTTTTTTATTATCAAAAACTTGCTTACTTTTTGGTAATTTTTTCTCCAATAATGGGGCTGTCAACTCCGTGTAATATTCTAATTTTTGTAATATTCCTGGGACTTTAGGATAGACATCTTCTGGCAAATAAGTTGTATCAACACGCGGATAAGTAACCAGTTTTTTCTCGTATAAACTCTGAATAAGTTTAAGCGTTTTATCTGCAGAATATCCTTGTTTTTTGTTGGCTTCAACTTGTAAAGCTGTTAAGTCAAATAATCTTGGTGGCTTTTCTTTTCCTTCTTTTTGTTCAAAAGAAGTAATTTCAAAAGGTTCATCCTTGATTTTACTTAGCGCATATTCCGCTTTATCTTGCTTCTTTATCTTGCTTAAAACACTATTGAATTCTGTTTCACGGTAAATGGTGCGCAATTCCCAATAATCTTGTGACTTGAAATTTTCTATTTCCAAGTGACGATTAACAATCATCGCCAGTGTAGGGGTTTGAACTCTACCTATAGAAAGCACTTGTCGCTGTAAAGCGAATTTCTTGGTGAATAAACGTGTTGCATTGATGCCTAAAAGCCAATCTCCAATTGCTCGTGCACTTCCAGCGGCATACAGATTATCGAATTGCTTGTTGTCTTTTAAATTAGAAAATCCTTCTTTAATTGCTTCTTCGGTCAATGAACTAATCCATAATCTTTTTATTGGTGCTTTTGTTCCCGATTTTAGAAAAACCCATCTCTGAATAACTTCCCCTTCTTGCCCAGCATCCCCACAGTTTATGATTTCACTTGCTGCACACAGTAATTTTTTGACAATATGAAATTGACGTTGAATCCCCTCGTCTTCGATGACTTTTACACCAAACTTAGAAGGAACCATCGGTAAATGTCTCAAATTCCAGTACCTCCAATCTTCAACGTAATCTCTTGGTTCTTTTAATGTACAAAGGTGTCCGTAAGTCCAAGTTACTTGATACCCATTGCCTTCATAATAACCATCTTTGCGCTGGGTAGCCCCGATTGTATTTGCGATATCTTTCGCAACACTTGGTTTCTCGGCAATGCATACTTTCATGGATTAGCGTGTATATTTTTTGATTACAAAAGAATACGGATTTTTTTCATCCTGATCATATTCCAACACATCATCTTCTTCCCAATTTTCCCAGTTCACAAAAGGAAAATAAGTATCCGCCTCAAAAGTTTCATGTACTTGTGTAATGTACATTTCGTTAATTAAATCTGCTTCCAAAGCCAATTGATAGATCTGAGCTCCACCAATGATAAAGCATTTTTCATCAGAATCTAAATTAAAGTGTTCTTCAATATCTTTTAAATCAGAAATTAAAACAGCTCCTTCTGCATTATAATCAGGATTTCTTGAAATTACAATATTCTTACGATTTGGAAGTGGACGAAATTTCTCAGGAATAGATTCCCAATTTTTTCTACCCATGACCACGGTATGACCTTCGGTTGTTTCCTTAAAAAACTTCATATCACGCGGTAATCTCCACAACAAATCATTGTCTTTACCGATTTCTCGGTGCTTTCCCATAGCTACAATTAAAATATACTTCATAATCAACTAGTTTTAAACAGCAACTTTTGCCTTAATGTGTGGGTGCGGATTATAATTCTCCAATTCGAAATCTTCATATTTAAAATTAAAAATACTTTTGATATTTGGATTGATTTTCATTGTTGGTAAAGGTAAAATCTCTCTTGAAAGCTGCAATTTTGTTTGCTCAAAGTGATTGGAATACAAATGAACATCACCAAAAGTATGAATGAATTCTCCAGGTTCTAAATCACAGACTTGTGCCAACATCATTGTGAATAAGGCGTAACTCGCAATGTTAAAAGGAACCCCCAAGAAGGTGTCAGCAGAACGTTGGTAAAGTTGACAGCTTAATTTTCCATCAGCTACATAAAATTGGAACAAACAATGACATGGGGGTAGAGCCATTTTATCAACATCAGCCACATTCCATGCACTTACAATATGTCTTCTTGAATTTGGATTATTCTTTATTTGCTCAACTAAATTAGAAACCTGATCAATAGTCCCTCCATTTCCATCTGGCCAAGAACGCCACTGGTGACCGTAAACAGGACCTAAGTCACCATTTTCATCAGCCCAATCGTCCCATATAGAAACTTTATTGTCTTTCAAATATTTGATATTGGTATCACCAGTAATAAACCATAACAGTTCATGAATGATAGATCTTAAATGCAACTTTTTGGTTGTGATAACAGGAAAACCCTTACTTAAGTCGAAACGCATTTGGTGTCCAAAAACTGATCTCGTTCCTGTACCTGTTCTGTCTCCTCGATCTGTTCCGTTATCAATTATATGTTGTAAAAGATGATGATATTGTTCCATTATTTATCGAATTTAAAGGGTAAAAATAGTCCTTTTTTTATTGAAATAGGCAATCCTTATAGACTTATTTCTGGTTAAGAAATAAGAGTTCTTTGAGTAGCTATTGTTTAAAGAACATTTTATTTTGATGCTCTTTAAAACACATATAAAGTTTAATAATTTAGCTTACTCATGCGAGGTTTTAAATTTAAATTGGTATTATTTAAGTGAACTAAAGAATAAATTTCTAACTTTCAAAATTAAAAATTCAAATGAAAAATCACCTCATCTTTTCAATTCTTTTCTTTTTGTTGACTGCTTGCGGGACCAGTAATTTATTTCCAAGAAAACATTTGGGGACCTATCATGGAGTTCAAGAGGCATACAGTGTGAGTATGAATGGAGAACCGATAACTGTTCCAGCTGCTGATTATGAACTTGTCTTAGATTATGGTAAATTATGGATAACCTCACCAAAACAGAAGTTGGAAGCGAGTTATGAAATGAAACTAGAAACAGAGTTGTATTATTCTTTGATTGTACAAATTGAAACAGGGGTAGTTGAAGAATGGCAATTGTGGAAAAAAGGAAATAAATTGATTCGAAAAGCCACTGCTCCGCAACCTGATGTTATCTTTTTAGCAGATTGAGTTTTTGCTGCTCTGATTGCCTAACGAATCAACCGCATTGTTCAGAGGAGCGCAAGTCAAAAAGTAAAAAGTTTCAGTATAAATAAGCGTTTTGACTGTAATTACGCCAAACTTTTGTTCAATTATTAGCTATTCTTCAAATGTTACAAAATTTTAGTAGTAACCAACGGTGTTTTTTACTATTTTGGACATAGAAATTAAAGAAGATTTACTATTTTTACCACAAAACAATAATTTTATGTCTAATAGAAACTATTTTGATGATTCTACTGTTGCTTTAGGAACGATTTACACTGTCTTTTTGTTAATAGTTATTTTAGCAATTGTCTTTTTTGGATAATCCAATATCAACTGAAGGTTTTACCTTAATTAAAACAAATTTATTTTGGAAGAATACACAATGAATGCTCTTTCCTATAATACGGAACGGGCTCAATTACATATTCCTGAATACGGGAGGAATGTTCAAAACATGATCAATTACGCGAAGCAAATTGAATCTAGAGAAGAACGTAACCTTGCAGCTCGTGCCATTATAGACGTTATGGGTCAACTGAATCCACATTTACGAGATGTTGAAGATTATACCCATAAACTGTGGACGCACATGTACATCATGAGTAATTTTGAGATTGATGTGGATTCTCCATATGAAATCCCAGAACCAGAAACTTTGCGTGAGCGTCCTAAAATAATTAATTACCCTAATAATGTAAGTAAATATGGTCATTTCGGTCATTATGCCGAAAAGATGATAAAAGAAGCTACTGAGCTTGAAGACGAAGAGGAGAAAGGTTATTTAACTGAGCTTTTAGCTAATTTATTGAAGAAGAATTATCTCACTTTTCATACCCAAAATGTTGAAAATAGTGCAATCACTTCTCATTTGAGAGAATTATCAGGAGGGGAATTGAAGCTAGATGATATCAATCAATTGAAACCAACCAATACTATTTTAAAGTCAGTAGGAGTGGCTCCAAAAAAGCCTATTAAAAAGCACAAATCAAAAAAACGCAGAAAATAAATATTATGGCATCATTCGAGATTCATGGAGGTAAAAAACTAAAAGGAGAGGTTATTCCACAAGGAGCAAAAAACGAAGCTTTACAAATACTTTGTGCCGTTCTACTTACTCCAGAAAAGGTTACTATTTCTAATCTTCCTGATATAATTGATGTCAATAAACTGATTAATTTGCTCCAAGCAATGGGAGTGAAAATTGAGAAAGTTGAAAAAGGAACATATATTTTCCAAGCTAAAGATTTAGATCTTGATTATTTGAAATCCACAGATTTTAAAGAACGTGCAAGTGGATTAAGAGGATCTGTTATGATTATTGGACCGCTACTATCTCGTTTTGGAAAAGCGTTTATGCCTAAACCAGGCGGAGACAAAATCGGAAGAAGAAGACTGGATACACATTTTGAAGGACTTATTAAATTAGGAGCCAACTTCAATTTTGATTCTAAAGAACACTTTTATACCGTTGAAGCAAAGAAACTGGAAGGAGTTTATATTCATATGGATGAAGCCTCTGTTACTGGTACAGCTAATATTGTAATGGCTGCTTCCTTAGCAAAAGGTAAAACAACAATTTACAACGCGGCATGCGAGCCATATTTGCAACAGTTATGTAAAATGCTCAACAATATGGGCGCAAAAATCACAGGCGTTGGAAGTAACTTGTTGCATATTGAAGGCGTAAAAGAATTGAACGGTTGCTACCATAGAATTCTGCCTGACATGATTGAAATTGGAAGCTTTATTGGACTGGCAGCAATGACGCAATCTGAAATTACAATTAAAGATGTCGGATATGAACACCTTGGAATTATTCCAATGGTATTTAGAAGAATGGGAATTAAATTAGAGCAGCGAGGAGATGATATTTTCGTTCCAGCTCAAGAATCCTATGAAATTGATACATTTATTGATGGTTCTATCTTAACTGTTTCTGACGCACCTTGGCCAGGTTTTACTCCTGACTTATTGAGTATTATATTGGTTGTTGCAACTCAAGCTAAAGGAAGTGTTCTTGTTCACCAAAAAATGTTTGAGTCACGTTTGTTCTTTGTTGATAAATTGATTGACATGGGAGCACAAATTATTTTGTGTGATCCACACAGAGCCACAGTTATTGGAATGAACAGAGAAAATAGTTTGCGTGGAATTCAGATGACATCACCTGATATTAGAGCAGGAGTCTCCTTGTTGATTGCTGCTTTATCTGCTGAAGGTAAAAGTGTAATTCACAACATCGAACAAATAGACAGAGGATACCAAGATATCGATATCCGATTGAATAATTTAGGAGCAGATATCCGAAGGGTATAAAAATTGTTCTAACCCAAAAATAAAGTACCAATTGGTATAAATTTAAAGTATGAATATGAAGAATTTAATTATACTCCTCGTAGGCTTTTTGCCATTACTAATGTTCGCACAACCTAAAAATGGTATGCGTGCCATTGGTTTTACATTATTAAATCAAGAAGGTGAAAAGGTTTCTTTGGATGACTATGAAGGAAAAGTGATTTTGCTTGACTTTTGGGCATCATGGTGTGGTCCTTGTCGAAAAGAAAATCCAAACATTGTTGAAGCATACGGGAAGTACAAGAACTCGAAATTCAATAATGGGAAAGGGTTTGTTGTATTAAGTGTTTCTTTGGACAGAGCAGAACAACCCTGGAAAGATGCAATCGTTAAGGATGATCTTCAATGGGATGGCCATGTTTGGGATAAAGAAAATGAAGTAACTAGAAAGTATAATGTTCGATCAATTCCACATTCTTTTCTAATTGATGGTAATGGAATTATTGTTGCTCAAGGCGATGCTTTGAGGGGGATAGGCCTGCACATTGAAATAGAAAAAATGATTAAATAAGACCATTAGGTATTGGTGTTTTCTGTTTTTCAATTTTAGTACAGATGAACTTAGAATTGAATTATCTTCACATATTATGAAACGTATTAATTTCGAATATTTCAACTTTGGTATAATCGAATTTTAATACTCCAAAATGCTGCTAGGAATCTGTACATCCATAATTCTATCATTGCGTTTTACCTTCAAATGCCAAATCTTTTCATATTTTAAACTTTCGAGCAACTCAGCGACTTTTTTAGTGGAGTTTGGAATTTTATTTCCATTTATTTCAACGATTTCATCAAACAGCTCCAAGTCAATCGAGAGCGCTTCAACTTTCTTTTGAACGACTTTTAAACCATCAAACCACCCAAATGCAAAAGAGTGAGTAGGGAAATCTTTTGCATTCATTTTTATTTTTTCATCTTTTAATTTTAGAATCATTTGCATCTTGTTGCAATCTAAAATCACTTTATTTTCCATTAGAATTTTAGTTCCAAGGAAGTTCCCGCTGTAGTCAGAACTTTTTAGGATAATCGCTTTGTCGACCTTATTATTATTGAAGCTTAAATTTTGTGTTTGTATAAGAGTAAATGTTCCACTTCGATATCCTTCATTTCCTCTAGCGATTAATTCATAAGAGATTTGCTGGTTGCTAGACAGTTTTAATTTATCGGTTGTGTGCATGAATCCTGTTCTTCCCGTATCAAAAACAAACTTCATTTCTTGTCCTTCAATATTAATTTTAGTACTGTAAACTTTGCGCCAGTCTTTAGTTATTTTAAATCGATAATCATTTGGATTTTCCTCTGGTGAAATGTCCGAAATAAACAATTTGTTATTTGATAAATCGAAAGTAAATACTTTGTCCTTCATGAAATCTACGCCTATAACTCCATCTATATTTTTGTTGAAATATTCATCTATCGTCAAATTAACGTCCTCAACTAAAATATCACCGATATAAAGTTTTTCAACTAAATAAACTTCAGTTTCAGTTACGACTTTATTATTGTCGAAGTTTTCTGTTCTCAATTCCGCGAAATCACCTTTAAATTGTTCATATTTCTTTATCGAAACACCAGAATATGAATCTGTATCAAAAAGAAAATTGAGTGTATCTTTAGAATTCTGATCAGTAAAAACTTTTAATATAATCTGTCCATCAATAACTTTAAATGGAACTTCTACTGTGTAGTTTTTATTAGTAACTGTTCCACCATTGTGCATTTTATTGATTTGATATCTACCAAAAGTATTTTGTAACACTGGTTTGCAAGAAACGAGCAGCAAACCACCTAAAGCGAGTAGTAAAGTCTTTTTCATTAGTGTTTCGTTTAAAAAAAAAAGGCTGCTTCAAAATTTGAAACAGCCTTCGAATCCAATTTTTTCAGAAACGAATATATAACTTAATCTTCTCTTTATGAACTATTTCTTGCGTTTATTCTTTCGTTGTTTTTTTCGTTCTATTTTTTTCTCTATTGGACGAATATTCCTTTTCTCCGCTTTTGGAGACACTTGATTTCTTTCTCCCTCACCAAATGAATGTTTCGGGTTTAGCATTGTTGGTGCATCATTAATGTCAGGCGCTTCTTCCATTGGAATCAATTCTGTTGTTACATCAACTTCTTCCGGAAGTGGTGAAATTGGAACAGCTAGATTCATGAAGTCTTGAATTTCATCGAAGATTTTTTTATCGTCTTCCATGATGAATGAAATCGTATTTCCTTCAGCTTCGGCACGCCCTGTTCTACCAATTCTGTGCATGTATTTCTCCTTGTCATCAGGTAAATCAAAGTTGATTACGTGACTCACATTATCAATGTCGATACCACGGGAAACAAGGTCCGTTGCAACAATTCCTTTCAATTGATTATCCTTGAACTCTCTCACCATTCTCAAACGGAAATTTTGAGACTTATTACTGTGAATAACACCGTATTTTTCTGGAAAATCTTCTTCTATTCTTGCGAAAAGTAGATCCGCATAAACTCTTGATTGAACAAAAATAAAGGCTTTTTCAATGTTTTTATCTTCAGTTAAAAGATGTTTCAGTAGATTGTATTTCGTATTAAAATTCCCAGTTTCAAAAGCAGTTTGATTAATTTTCTGTAATGGCGTTCCTGATGGAGCTGCAATTATTCTCTCTGTTTTCCTAAAGAATGTGGCTACTAGTTCATCAACATCATCTGTGATTGTTGCTGAAAACATTAAACTTTGGCGTTTCGTTGGCAGTAAATCAAAAATACGCTGAATTTGAGGTCTAAATCCTAAACTCAACATTTCATCACATTCATCAATGACTACTTTTTTGACTTCTTTTAAACGCAACAAACCTGTCATGGCAATATCGTAAAGTCGACCTGGTGTTCCAATAATAACATCACATCCCGCATAAACGGCTTTTTTCTGTGTATTGATGTTTGTTCCTCCATATACAGCTATTGTTCGTGTTGACATAAATTCAGTCAACTTCTCTACTTCAGATGCAACTTGAACAGCTAATTCACGTGTTGGAACAAGAATCAAAACTCTGGGGTGAGTTGATTCTGAATATTTTAAATCGCGCAAAATAGGGAGTAAATAAGCCAATGTTTTACCCGTTCCTGTTTGTGCAATTCCAATGACATCATCTCCCGCCAAAACTTTTGGAATGGCTTTCTCCTGAATTGGAGTCATTTCTGTAATTCCTTGCTCATTAAGCGCATTTAATAGCTGCTTAGTCAATTTTATGTCCTCGAATTTCATTGCTTATCTTATTACTTTTACGCTGTTATTACTTCCTACTTTTACAATGGAAGAAGGATTGCGCATTTCCTCTTCAAGGCGTTCATTTAAAATTAAATCTACTGTCGACTTTATATCTTCGTTGATATCAGCAAAACGATTTGCGTTTGGCTGACCAGAGATATTAGCGCTTGTAGAAACCAATGGTTTACGTAAACGCTGAATCAGTTTCTTACAATTCATGTCTTGGGTAACACGAATCGCAATTGTTCCATCAGCTGCTAAAAGAATTTTTGGTAAATTAATGGGTTGATCATAAATTATTGTCAACGGTCGAGCTGCAAAATCGATTAAATCAAAACAAACTTCTGGAATATTCGTGACATAACGCTCTAGCATGGCCACACTGTCCACTAATAAAATAAATGATTTCTCGTTTGGACGATTTTTTATTTCGAATATTTGTTGAATAGCTTCTTCATTACTGGCATCACAACCAAGACCCCAAACCGTGTCCGTAGGGTAGAGTAAAGTTTTACCTTCTTTCAGTCCTTCTCCGGCATCATGTATATTCACTAATTTCTTTTTCAAAGTACTCTATTTTTTGACAAAAATACTGAACTCATTTGTATTCACATCAATCTGTGCTTCTTTTATGAATATCATTATTACCTTCTTCAATATTGTCCTTCACATCTTTGATGATTCTGGTGAGATAAAAATACTCTTGTGTACTGTTTTGATTGATCCATTTGAATCCTTCTGGCTCACCTTCAATTGCAATGGCCATATTATAAAACAGCATAAAATTATTAATCTGCAACCAACGTAAAGCCTGTTTATTTCCTTCAGATGCGTTAATCATAGCCATAACATGCGGATAGCCATTTTTCATGAGCCAGGTTCTTGCTTTGTCTTTTAATCGAATAGCGTGTGCTGCCATCACCAATTCTTTATAGTCGTTTTTAAGTAAATATTTCAGTAAATCAGAATGTCCTTCAATTCCTTTTGCCCAAGCCAAAATAATTTTAGGATGATATTCAAAAGGTTTTATAACCACTTTTTCTGCCTTTTGACGCGTCCCTTTCATCTCCGCTTTCTCGTTTCGCTTAAATAAACCCATAATCCAATGTATTCTTCAATTGCTGACTTTCCCAAAGTTAAGTCTTTTCTACTTTTTTATCGTAAATCCCTTACTTTTGTAGAAAATATTTAAAATGATTGACGAAAAGGTATTGAATATGTACAAGGCTTCAAATAATTATGGAGCTTTTTTAGAAATGGATTTAGAAGTTTTAAAAGAAGGAGAAGCGAAATACATACTCGAAATCAAAGAAAAACATTTAGCCACACCAATTGCAGCGCACGGTGGAGTAGTGGCAGGATTAATTGACGGAACATTAGGTGTTGCTGCGCTGACAGTTGCTGGTCAAAACGGAAATGTTGTTAGCACAGTTGAACTGCAAGTCAATTTCTTAAAACCAGTTGTTCTTGGTGATAAATTGACATCAATCGGAAAAGTCATTTCAGCAGGAAAACGTTTGTTGTATGTTGAAGCAGCAGTGACGAACCAGAAAGGAGTTTTGGTCGCTAGGGCTAGTGGGACTTTTAATGCATACCCGGCGGAAAAGGCATTTAAGATGCTTGAAAAATAAATTTTTAAGCATCTTAAATGCAGGGAGAAACCTGAGTATGATGGAGTAGCGTAGGGATGGAACAATGAAAAATTGATTAAGTATGTCTGCTTGTAAAACCAATACGCCTATCATAAATAACAGCTCCTTCTTCGTCTTCCCTATTAAAATTAAAAAACATTACCGGACCATTAAGTTCAATACCCAGTAAATCACTGCTGCTCTCAAACTTTTGAGTAAAGAAACATTTATAGGTAATATCGTTTTTAGATTCAAACGAATAATACCCCTCTTTTTCTAATTTATTAAATTTATAAGGGGAGGACAACGTTAAAGCCTTTTTTCGATTAGAGCAGTTTTACGACTCTACATGGGATGGTGTATATAATCGGAAGGATGCATGGGTGGATGATTTTTGCTCAGGAATGGGAGGTTTTGATTATCAATAAAGAAAGTGATATTCCTACTCACACACTGCCATCCCTTCTGTGGTTTATTTTTGTCACACTTTTTGTAATGCTGAACACACAAACAGCACATCCCGATCGAAAGCGTCGGGAAGAGCTTTGCCAGCAAACGAAAAACAAAAAGACGTTCACTCCACTGCTGTTCTAGAACGAAAATTGTATCTTTCCGAAAGAAATATTTATGGCTCTAGTAGAATTAGGTCAAGAACAAATTGGAGAAATTATAGCGAGTTCTAATCCAAATATGATAGATATCAATACAGAAACACAAACCGTGATAGGTGATATGTACTTTGAAATGAGTAATCATTTAGGGAATGTGTTGGCTACGATAACCGATAGAAAAACATATAATCCTAATGATGGTTATTACGAGCCAGTAATAACCATGAAAGCAGATTATTATGCATTTGGAATGTTGATGCCGAACCGCTTTGAGGGAGTGGATGATACACGCCATTTGTTTAACGGAATGGAGCATGATATGGAGGTGTCTGGCGAGGGAAATTCTTACACAACGGAGTTTAGGCAATATGACCCAAGGCTTGGACGTTGGAAAAGTTTAGACCCTTTGATGGCGCAATTCCCATGGCAATCGCCTTATGTGGCTTTTGATAATAATCCGATTTTTTATACTGACCCTTTAGGGTTGGCTTCTGAAGGTGGAAGAGATGGTGAGCCAGTAAAGGGTGAACCAATAGAGAATAGAGGGTAAAACTCAGACTTTTGAAGAAGTAGAAATAATTGCAATTAAAAACCCTAAAACTGCTCAACTCAAAGAGAATGTTCTGATGAGTAAAGGGAAGTATGCCGATTCAAAATATGATTCATATAGAATGAGCAGAAATGCCTATTTACGATCTTTAAGTTTAAAACAAAATAATCCCAATTATGACGGAAATGATCATTTAAGCAATTATAAAAAGTATGGTTGGATAGATTATGATCCAGCATCATCATCAAGAAGTGACTGGGGAAGTTATGATATGCCTCATCAAAATGACTTTCCATTTGGGAAAAGTGTTTATGTATTTTTATTTGGAGAAGAATCTTGGGATATTGAAACTGAAAAAGATAGAGAATTTAAAACAAAACATCTCAAAACAGAACATGATGAAGATGAATATGAATCTGAAGGCTCAAGTCAAGAATATTTAGATCCTTTAGGAACTCAACCTCCAATAACTGGGGGGAAAAGTTACTGGAATCCTTTTAATAATAGTTATGATATAAGTATAAACCAAAAATCTAGAAATGGTGTATTTATATTTGGACCATATTGAAAGCCTGTGAAATTAAATAGCACCTTAATTAAGCACCATGTTGACAGTGTTGTAAAAATCACAACTATAACAGAAATTTGGAAAGATAATGAGTTGATAGAGAGTATTCAAATTGATAGCTCAGTAATATACTTTCCATTGGATAGTATTCTACCTTATGTAAGAATAACTGGTCAATAAATAATATGAAAAAATGAGTACTGTTTTAGAATGTAAATATTTTAATATGAATTTCAAAATAAAGATTATAGTTTTGATTCTTTTACCTCTCTTATCATGCTCAAGAAAAAACGAAGTTCAATTTGATAGTTTGGACAATGGTTATTTAGTTTATAATCA
>Ga0307937_1000317_pt1 | contig 31183 bp, 25 predicted proteins | sample OrgLakmetagenom3_FD_201814 | JGI IMG/M metagenome (GOLD analysis project Ga0307937, IMG submission 201814) | Saline water microbial communities from Organic Lake, Antarctica - #3 | ecosystem: Environmental > Aquatic > Non-marine Saline and Alkaline > Saline | place: Antarctica: Organic Lake...
CGTAGCGAAGCAAGCTCATAGCCTGTCCCGAGAAATCGGGAAACACTTTTAAAATAAACAAAAGTGAGTAATGCGAAAAAGAAAAGAAGTTAATTTTTGCAGTAAAGCTTGTTTGATAGGCTATCTTGGGGAAACAAACGGATAAGCATTTAAAGAAATAAGATCATTGATTTTATCTGAACATGTATTTGAATCACAATAATCAAGAAGAGATTTATAGCATTGCCTCTTTATTTTAAGGAAATAAATTATATCATCCTCATCTAAACCAATCATTGAATTATTAAAATCATTAATAATTTCTAAAATATTTAAAAAATATTGATTTAATATCTCTTGCTCTGATAGAATAATTTCAAATTGAGCTGTTTTTAAGTAATCTGAAAAATATAATTCTCTTGCTTCAGATAAAGCAAATTCGAAATCTTCAATTTCATTATTAAATACAACTATGTAGTGTTTTTTATAACCCATTCTCCAAATTTAAAAACAACTGTTTTTTTTAATTCTTTTATTGGGTTACCCATTTAAATCACAGGATTTAATTCAACTATTATGTAAATATTTACACCGGAATAAATAGCTAAAAATGCGTAAATTAAAATAGATCCTTCAATCCAAAAATCAAAGATTTTCAGGATTTTCAGGATGACGATTTCATGGGTTTTTCCTTCCCACTTTTTGACCCCTACCTATATAAACCCCCGTCATCCTGATGCGAAAACACAAAAACAAGTTTTTGTGTTTTCCGAAGGATACATTTTAGTTATACAATATGAATCTTTTGAGCTATAACCGACTTATTAATAGTTTTTTATATCTTTACTCGAGGTAAACCAAAATTTCTGAGAAAGAGTTCTGCTATTTAAATGGGTAACCCTATTCTTTTAATCATTTATCACATGTAATGAATCTTTTAAAACCTCTTCATTGAAGTCAAATGACTCAAGTCTTTCGGTTCCATTTTGTGCTTTGTTTCGATTATAATTAATAAAAAAATGGCCATTCCATCTTTGCTCAGCTCCTCTTCCAACGGAAGCATTATGAATGAATGTTACATTGGAAACGATCAATAAAATGGCTGCTGCTAAATTAAAAATCATATTTTTGCTTACCAATAAAATGATAAAACCAACAATTCCAATCAAAGTATAAAAAGCTAGAGGAACAATACCGCCTAATCCTAACCCAAAAGATATTTGTCCAATCAACATCTGTAAATTCAAGAGGTTTAACAAAACAACTTGACTGCCGAATATGTATTTTATTGTAGTGCTTAAAGCTGTTTTATTATTCAAAAATCTGTGTTTGAGAATGAAATGTTTAGAGTAAATATAGGATTCTTAATCGTTGATACAATTCCTTCTTAATCAAACTTTTCTTTTTTAAACAACGCGCGCAGCAGTGCAACTGAAGCGCAGCGTTGTTTAAAAAAAACCTTCCAAAATTAATCGAAAGGCTTTTAAAATGACATCTCCAATAATTCGTAATTCTCTATTTCGTAATTAACTGCGTTGAGGGCTTCGCCGTTCGCAATTCTTTAATTCCCATATTATAAAAAGTAAACCCAAAAACATCAGCATACTGATCTATTGTTTTACTTATCGGAGTTCCTGCACCGTGGCCAGCATTGACTTCAATTCTAATCAACATTGGTGAATCACCTCCACTTTTCTTTTGCAGTTCTGCTGCGAATTTAAATGAATGTGCTGGCACTACTCTATCATCATGATCTCCTGTGGTGATCAATGTTGCTGGATAAGAAACACCTTCTTTCACATTGTGAACTGGTGAGTAACCCAACAAATAATCTAACATTTCTGGAGAGTCTTCCGCTGTTCCATAATCGTATGCCCAACCTGCTCCTGCAGTGAACGTATGGTAGCGGATCATATCCAAAACACCTACTGCTGGCAAAGCTACTTTTGCTAAACCTGGCTCTTGGGTCATTGTCGCTCCAACTAACAAACCTCCATTTGATCCACCGCTAATGGCCAAGTAATCAGATGAAGTATATTTTTCGTCTATTAAATAATGCGCAGCACTAATAAAATCATCAAACACATTTTGCTTTTTCATTTTGATTCCAGCATTGTGCCATTCTTTACCATATTCTCCACCTCCACGAAGGTTTGGAACTGCGTAAATCCCACCATTTTCCATCCAAACAATGTTTGCCACAGAAAACGAAGGTGTAAGACTGATATTAAACCCACCGTAACCATAAAGGATTGTTGGATTTTCTCCATCCATTTTTAATCCTTTTTTATGCGTGATAATCATTGGGACTTTCGTTCCATCTTTTGAAGCGTAAAACACTTGGTTTGAAACATAATCTTCTGGATTGTAGTCAATCTCTGGTTTCCAGTAATCTGTTGAAGTTCCTGTTTCAGGATCAAATTCAAAGATACTTGAAGGAGTAACGTAGTTGGTGAAAGAGTAATACAAAACGTCGTCGTCGTCTTTCCCACCAAATCCACCAGCTGAACCAATTCCAGGAAGATCGATAGAACGAATTAATTTTCCGTCGTAGTCATATTGTTTGACTTCAGAAATAGCATCCACCATATACTGCGCATAGAAATATCCAGCTCCTTTAGAAATTGAAAGAACATGTTCAGTTTCTGGAATAACATCTACCCAATTGTCAGTTGTTGGTTGATCAAAAGTCGTTTTAACCAGTCGCTTATTTGGTGCGTTTAAGTTCGTACTGATGTAAAAGGTTTCGTCTTTTGCTGTTACCACATAAGCATCTTGATCAAACCCTGTTACCAATGGTTTAATTTTCGCGTTGTCATTCGTTAAATCTAAAACGCTCAATTCATTTCCTGAAGTTGAAACTGCACCCGAAATGAATAAATACTTACCATCTTTGGAAACGCTTCCACCAACATATCTTCTTTTTTGTTCTGCTGTAGCTCCATAAACTAATGTGTCTTCTTTTTGAGTTGTTCCTAGTTTGTGGTAGTACAATTTATGTTGATCAGTTTTTGCAGACAATTCACTTCCTTTTGGTTTGTCATAGCTGCTGTAGAAGAAACCATCGTTATTTTTCCAAGAAAGTCCAGAGAATTTAACGTCGATTAAAGTATCTTCTAAAATCTCCATTTTCAAAGCATCCATAATGATTACTTTTCTCCAATCACTTCCACCTTCAGAAATAGCATAAGCTGCCAAAGTTCCGTCTTCGGTAAATGAAAGTTGTCCTAAAGATGTTGTTCCGTCTTCTGAAAATGTATTTGGATCAAGAAAAACTTCTTCTTTTCCTGTACTGTCTTTTCTATAAACAACATATTGATTTTGTAAACCGTCATTTTTATAGTAGTAAACAAAATCTCCTTTTTTCGTTGGTGCAGAAACTTTTTCGTAGTTCCATAATTCCGACAAACGATCTTTCAATTGCTTGCGGTAAGGAATCTCACTCAAATAATCAAAAGTCACTTTATTTTGCGCCTTTACCCAAGATGCAGTTTCATCACTCATGTCATCCTCCAACCAACGGTAAGGATCTGCAATTACTTTATCAAAAATTGTATCAGCATCACTCCGCTGTTCCGTTTCTGGATAAGTCAAACTTGTTTTCATTTCTTCTTTTTCTACTTTTTCTTGATTGTCTTGGCTACATCCGATGAGCAAACTTCCAAGGATTGGTATAACTAATAGTTTCTTAAACATAATGGGTTTGTTTTTTGAATTCGATAAATATAGTGAAATTATAGAAACCAAATTAGTGCGACATTTCATCTCGCATTAAATTTGGGAAGGAGAGGTTTGCCGATAAAAATCGGCAGGGAGAGGGAAAAAGAAGAGGGTAAAAAGGGAGAAACGAGGACTACATACTTTGACGGCCTTCTCAAGGTTGTTTAGTTTCGGAGGATTTAGGCGGATTTTTAAAAGAACATATCATTCAATCCTCTCAATCATTTTGCTACCTTTAATAAAAAGATTGTATATTTATAATATGAAAGAGATTACATTAAAAATACCTGAGGATAAGTATGACTTTTTTATGGAAGTTTTTAATCAATTAGGATTGGAGGTTTCTGATGATGATTTTGTTATTCCTGAATGGCAGAAAGAGGTTGTTCTTGAGCGAATTAAAAAAAACAAGGAAGAAGATTTAATTCCTTGGGAAGAAGCTCGAAAACAATTCAAATTTAAAAGCTAATGTTAAAGCATTACCAAGTAAAAATTGATCCTGAAGCATTTATTGATATTCAAGAAGGAATTGAATACTATGATGAGCAATTGTCAGGTCTTGGTGAAAAGTTTGAAAATTCAGTTGACAAACATATCATTGCATTAGGTAAAAATCCTTTTTATCAAATAAGGTTTAGTGATGTTCGATGTTTTCCAATCAAAAAATATCCCTACATAATCCTTTTCAAAGTTTACGAAGCTGAACATTTGGTGCGAGTAATTTCTGTATTTCAAACATCTCAAGATCAAGAATTATTGAAAAGAATGAAATGAGAGAGATTACATTAAAAATACCTGAGGATAAGTATGACTTTTTTATGGAAGTTTTTAATCAATTGGGATTAGAAACCTCTGATAACGATTTTGCAATTCCAGAATGGCAAAAGGAGATTGTTCTTGAGAGAATTAAAAATGCTAAAGAGGAAGACTTCTTCTCATTAGATGATTTAGACAAAAAAATCAATTTTTAATTGAAAAGTTGAAGGTAATAAAACTTAATTACAATGCTCTACTTTACATCCTCCCTCTCAATCTCCCTCCAAAGGGAGAAGTGCTTCGATTCAAACTTATTATTTTAATAAGAAGCCCACTTTCCAACAAAAAAGGGTCAACCTCTCGATTAACCCTTTTCAAATATTATCTATACGTTAGTTTTTAGCTTTTGCTACCGCGAGTTTAAACTAGTATTTATTTTTTTTGCTACCGCGAGATTGCATCTCGTGGTCAAAAAAAATCCTAATTCTCAAAAAGCTTCTCATCTACCAAATTCGGAACCGTAACCTTCAAAAGCGGCTCTATCTTCATCGCTCTTTCAATCGCAAAAGTAGCTCCTTCATTCCTAGCCCAGTTTCTTCTTGCGATTCCGTTATTCACATCCCAATGCAACATCATTTTAAGACGTCTATCAGCATCCTTAGAACCATCGATCAACATTCCGAAACCTCCGTTGATTACTTCTCCCCAACCTACTCCACCACCATTGTGAATAGAAACCCAAGTTGCACCTCGAAAAGAATCCCCGATTACATTTTGAATTGCCATGTCAGCAGTGAATTGCGAACCATCATAAATATTTGAAGTTTCTCTGTATGGAGAATCTGTTCCTGAAACATCGTGGTGATCTCTTCCAAGAATTACCAATCCGATTTCTCCCTTGGCAATTGCATTATTGAATGCTTCAGCAATTTTCATTCTTCCAACAGCGTCAGCATACAAGATTCTCGCTTGTGAACCAACCACTAATTTATTTTCTTGAGCGCCTTTTATCCATTGGATATTGTCCGCCATTTGTTGCTGAATTTCAACTGGACTGTCTTTCTGTAATTCTTCTAAAACCTGACAAGCGATTTCGTCCGTTTTGGCTAAATCTGCTGGATCGTTTGATGCACAAACCCAACGGAAAGGTCCAAATCCATAATCGAAACACATGGGTCCCATGATATCTTGCACATAAGATGGATATTTGAAATCAATTCCATTCTCTGCCATAATATCTGCTCCGGCTCTTGAGGCTTCTAATAAGAATGCATTTCCATAATCGAAGAAATAAGTTCCTTTTGCAGTATGGTTATTTACAGCATCTGCATGACGAACCAACGTTTTCTGAATTTCAATTTTAAACTGCTTAGGATCTTCTGCCATCATTGTGTTGGCTTCTTCGAATCCTATTCCAACAGGATAATATCCTCCTGCCCATGGATTATGCAATGAAGTTTGGTCTGAACCGATGTCAATTTTCACATTGGCTTCGTCGAATTTCTCCCAAACATCAACGATATTTCCTTGATATGCGATTGAAACAACTTCTTTATTTGCTTTCGCAGTTTTCACGCGAGTAACCAATTCATCTAAATCAGTAATTACCTCATCAACCCAACCTTGAGAATGACGCGTTTCTGTAGCCTTTGGATTCACCTCAGCACAAACAGTAATACAACCTGCGATTGAACCTGCTTTTGGTTGTGCTCCTGACATTCCACCTAAACCGGCAGTCAGGAATAATTTTCCTGCTAAATCTTCTCCGTCAACAGCGATTTTTCTTCCTGCGTTTAAAACTGTAATCGTTGTTCCATGCACAATTCCTTGCGGTCCAATGTACATAAAAGAACCTGCAGTCATTTGACCGTATTGCGTTACACCCAGCGCATTGAACTTTTCCCAATCATCCGGTTTCGAATAATTCGGAATCATCATTCCATTGGTTACCACAACACGCGGTGCATCTTTATGCGATGGAAAAAGTCCCATCGGATGTCCAGAATACATTGCTAAAGTTTGCATATCTGTCATTTCAGATAAGTACTTCATCGTCAAACGGTATTGTGCCCAGTTTTGGAACACCGCACCATTTCCTCCGTACGTAATTAACTCATGCGGATGCTGTGCTACTGCGTAATCCAAGTTATTATGGATCATCAACATAATTGCTTTTGCTTGATCACATTTCCCAGGATATGCTGCAATATCTCTGGCTTGTAATTGGTAATCTGGGCGGTAACGGTACATATAAATTCTACCGTAAGTCTTTAATTCTTCCTTAAATTCAGGCAACAATTCTGCATGTTGTTCTGACGGGAAATAGCGCAAAGCATTTTTCAATGCTAATTTCTCTTCCACTTTCGAAAGAATTTGTTTCCTTTTTGGAGCATGATTTACAGATGAATCATACGGTTTAGCAGCTGGAACCTTTGCTGGGATCCCTACCTGAATGTCTTTTTGAATATCTTCTAAAACCATGTCTTTTTGCTTTTAATTCTTTTACTACTATTAACCAATTCGAAAATGAAAACCTTACACCACCCCTTCAGGGTTTAAACCAATATTTATTACTTCATAGCCAAGGATAAAATCCTTGGCTAATATATCTCATCCCTTCAGGATTTCAACTCTAAATAAATAGCGTTTTGGAGAATCTCCTTATCCTAAGTTTGTAATTTTCTCTTCTAAGATTTTAATCTTTTCTTGGGCATCAGCTAACTTTTTCTTTTCGATATTAACGACCTTTTCTGGTGCGCTATTTACGAATCTTTCGTTGCCTAATTTCTTTTGAACTGATTTCATAAATCCTTTCGTGTATGCTAACTCTTCTTTCACTTTCGCAATCTCACCTTCAATATCTACTGTATCTCCAAATGGAATATAGTAAGACGAATTCTTCACAATAAACGAGAAGGAATTTGCTAATTCATCCGCGATATATGAAAGTCCTTTTACGTTCCCCATTTTAACAAGAACAGGGTCCATTTGTTCATGGTGATTGCTACTTTTTACAATTCCCAATTCAATTTCAATCTTGTTAGCAATGTTGTTTTGCTTACGGATATTACGAATACTAGAAATTATTTCTGCTGTATCTTTAAAGTTGTTGATCAATGTTTCATCCACTTTTCCAGTTTCTGGCCATGAAGCAACAATGATATCTTCTCCATCTTTTCTGTCTTTCAACAAATGCCATATCTCTTCAGAAATAAACGGCGTAAATGGATGAATAATTTTCATTAATTTCTCAAAGAAAGCAATCGTTTGCTCTTTTGTTTTCGCATCAATTGGTTGTTGGTATGCTGGCTTGATCATTTCTAAATACCAAGAACAGAAGTCATCCCATACCAATTTGTATGACGCCATTAAAGCATCAGAAATTCTGAATTTATCGAATTGGTCATTGATGTGAATCAACGTTTCGTTCAATTTACTTTCAAACCATTCCACAGCGATTGCTGAAGATTTAGGTTGATCAATTTCCTGAACTTCCCAAGCACTCACCAAACGGAAAGCATTCCAAACTTTATTGGTGAAGTTTCTTCCTTGCTCACACTGACTTGAATCGAATGGTAAATCATTACCTGCTGGTGACGAAACCAACATTCCAATACGTACACCATCTGCTCCAAAATCCTCAATTAATTGAATTGGATCTGGAGAATTCCCCAGTGATTTAGACATTTTACGGCCTAATTTATCACGTACAATCCCAGTATAATAGACATTATTGAATGGTTTTTTATCCATGTATTCATATCCAGCAATAACCATTCTTGCGACCCAGAAGAACATAATTTCTGGAGCTGTAACGATGTCATTTGTTGGATAATAATATTCTATTTCTTTATTGTTTGGCTTCGTTAATCCGTCGAAAACAGAAATTGGCCACAACCAGCTAGAAAACCAAGTATCCAAAACATCTTCATCTTGATTTAACTCAACATCTGTGATTGTTCTACCTGCTTTTTCATTCGCTAATTCGATTGCTTCTTCTTTCGTTTTAGCAACTACAAAATCTTCTTCTCCTTCACCATAATACCAAGCCGGAATCCTGTGTCCCCACCACAATTGTCTAGAAATACACCAATCTTTAATGTTTTCCATCCAGTGCCGGTAGGTGTTTTTTATGTTGTCTGGATAGAATTTAATGTCTCCATTCATTACATGCTCCAATGCGGGTTCAGAGATGTTTTTCATGTCCACAAACCACTGCAAAGAAAGACGAGGTTCAATCACTGCATCGGTTCTTTCAGAAAAACCGAGTTTATTGATGTGGTCTTCCACTTTTACCATGAAACCTTTTTCTTCAAGTTCTTTCACGATTTCTTTTCGTGCTTCAAAACGATCCATTCCTTTGTAATGCAATCCTTTTTCATTCAACGAACCGTCAGCATTTAAAATATCGATAACTTCCAAGTGATGACGCTCGCCCATTTCATGGTCATTTACATCATGTGCAGGAGTGATTTTCAAACAGCCTGTTCCAAATTCCATATCCACATAATCGTCTTGAATAATTGGAATAGCGCGATTTGAGATTGGAACAATTGCTTTCTTACCTACTAAATTTACGTAACGTACATCGTTTGGATTTACACAAATTGCAGTATCTCCCAAAATTGTTTCTGGACGCGTTGTAGCAACAGTTAACCATTGATCAGTTCCTTCAATTTGGTAACGCACATTGTATAACTTCGAATTCACTTCTTTGTGGATTACCTCCTCATCAGAAAGCGCCGTTTTTGCAGATGGGTCCCAATTCACCATTCTTACGCCACGGTATATTTTTCCTTTTTTGAATAAATCAATAAAAACATCTTTCACAGATTCAGCATAGCTTTCGTCCATAGTAAAAGAAGTACGTTCCCAGTCACATGAAGCACCTAATTTCTTCAATTGATCCAAGATAATTCCTCCATGTTTTTCTTTCCATTCCCAGGCGTGTTCCATGAACTCATCACGTGTTAAGTCAGATTTCTTGATTCCTTCTCCACGTAATTTATTAACAACTTTTGCTTCTGTAGCAATCGATGCATGGTCTGTTCCTGGTACCCAACATGCATTTTTCCCTTGCATACGTGCACGGCGAATCAAAACATCCTGAATTGTATTGTTCAACATGTGTCCCATGTGCAAAACTCCCGTCACGTTCGGAGGAGGAATTACAATAGTATATGGCTCTCTATCATCTGGCTCACTGTGGAAATAATTTTTCTCCATCCAGTGTTTGTACCATTTCTCTTCGGACTTCTGTGACGCGTATGTTTTAGGAATTTCCATGCTTAATTTCTTGTTTGTTACAAAGATAATTAAACAGTGATAAATGTTGAGAAATTCGGTTGAATAATTGTTGGAACGCCAGAAAATAGTCATCTACTATTTTTCTAATCTAGAAGTTATAAAATGTTTTTGGAAAAAAAATGGATATTATGCTGTTGAATGTGCTCTTGAAAATATCCCAAACATTGAATACAAAATTTAAACAGTAATGATAATTAGTGTCAGTAATTAAACTCCGCATGATTAGGTCTTTGATAAGAAGGTATTAGGAACAAAGCTTGTGAAGTTTTTAATCGTTAGAAATCCCGAAAGTAAGCGTCGGGATAAAGCAGTTAAAAAATTAGCATAAAGCAGTATTTGACATTTTCTTGAAAAGACTAATCAGAGAATATATTCGAATTTTATAATTAGTCAATTATATTCGCTGAAAACAACATGGAATGCGTCTTTATTTCAACAAAAAGGAACATCTCGAAAGACATCCCTATATCAATATTTCAATTGTTCTTTATTAAGAATTCATTTCATTCTCTAGCGCTAACTCATTTTTTTTCAAAAATGAACCTATTACAGTTAATGGATATATCTCACTGTATTTTCTTATTTTATCCATTTCAACGCGGCGGTTGATATGAACACGTTTTAATCCTTGTGGAGTTGTTACACCGCTCGCAGCCATCAACTCGATGAAACTATAAACTGTTTGAGAATGGAAGTTTGCCACACGTTGAGATTTATCCTCAACGTCTAAACCACGCATTAAACTTTTGTCTTGAGTTGCGACACCAACAGGACATGTATTTTTATGACATTGTAATGCTTGAATACATCCTGTCGCTAGCATCATAGCGCGTGCACAAGAAACAGTATCCGCACCAATAGCAATTAATCTTGCAATATCGAAGCTACTGAATACTTTACCTGAAGCCACAATATTTATATCTTTCTTAAGATCATAACCACGCAATGTGTTCACCGCATAAGCAAGTCCATCACGCAACGGAATACCTATCGCGTTTGAGAACTCTACTGGAGCAGCTCCCGTTCCTCCCTCACCACCATCGATGGTTATAAAGTCTGGCTTAATCCCAGTTTCAATCATTGCTTCACAAATCTCTGTAAACTCAATTTGTTTACCTATACACATTTTAAATCCTACAGGTTTACCATTAGAAAGATCTCTCAATTCCTTGATGAAGTACAACAATTCCGTTGCATTGGAAAAAGCTGAATGCGTATTTGGAGAGTGAACAGTTGTATGTGGCTCAACGTGACGAATTGAAGCGATTTCTTCTGTGTTTTTTGAGGCTGGCAAAAGTCCACCGTGACCAGGTTTAGCACCTTGAGAGATTTTTAACTCAATCATTTTTATATTTGGAATATTTACATTTTCCTGATATGTTTTTGGATTAAAGTTCCCTTTTTTATCTCTACAGCCAAAGTATCCTGTACCAATCTGCCAAACAAGATCTCCACCATACTGAAGGTGATAAGGACTGATCCCTCCTTCTCCTGTATTTTGTGCAAATCCACCAATTTTAGCTCCTTTATTCATTGCTAAAACAGCATTCTTACTTAATGAACCAAAACTCATTGCTGAAATATTCATCAAACTTGCTGCATACGGCTGTTTACAGTCTGGTCCACCCACCATAATTCTTGGATCATGATCTATTTCTTTACGATTCTTAGCGTATATAGAATGATCCATCCATTCATAACCGATATCGTAAACATTTAATTGCGTTCCGAAAGGAGCTGTATCGTTTACTTTTTTGGCACGTTGATAAATTAGAGAACGATCTAAACGGTTAATAGGTCTACCATCTGTATCATTCTCAACAAAGTATTGCATGATTTCTGGACGAATAGACTCTAAAAGAAATCTTAAATTCCCAATAACAGGAAAGTTTCTCCTAATACTGTGCTTCTTTTGAAGAACATCAAAATAACCAAGTAAGATCAGCGGTCCAAGTAAGACCATAAACCAAATTACATTATTCCAAAAAGGAAGAACTACGGCAACTAATCCTATGATTAGGACAGACAATAAAATAAACACACCTCTTGGCTTCATAATATTATACGATTAATGATGTTAACACCTGACATTTTAATAATCTGCCATTTCTATATTAACAATAAAGTTAGTTCAAATATCTCACTTCCTAGATGAGATTGTGAAACATTCAAGTGATCTGTTATAAATATAACAGGATTTATTCCCACTATATTTAAAACATCTAACCTGTATTCTTCATCAAAACACTCAAAAATATTATAACGTATTGTAAAACAATAATTTACATCAATATTTTAAAGAAGAAAACTTCTTTAAAATTGAGTGTTTTTTGATTTACTTTCATACAGCTTCTGCGTTATGCACTTATTGAAATAGAATATTATGTCTGCAAAGTCCGATGCCTACCGAACAAAGTGAGCTCATAGCCTGTCCCGAGAAATCGGGAAATACCATTGAAAACAGACACTTATGAATAAAAAGCCGCATAAAATTAAATTCATGAACCGAGCTTGCGAGCTCAACGAAGTTAATAATACAGGCTAAGACTTAAATTACTTTAGATCATGTTGGCGTTAAAGTATTCAGGATTATCAGAAACTTCTTTACCTAACCACTCTGGATGCAAAAATGCTTCTTTTTCATTAGACAATTCAATCTCAGCTAGGATTAATCCTTTCCTTGGCGTTTTAAACACATCTACTTCCCAAACAAATCCATCAAAATCTACTTCATACCTCGTCTTAATTACTTTTTCAGCACAAAATTCTTTAAGCATTTTTTCTGCTTCAACTTTGGGGATAGCATATTCATATTCTGATCTAGAGAATCCTTTGGTTTCGCCTTTAACTGTAATAAATCCAGCATCTCCAAATAACCTAATTCGGACCGTTTTTTCAACCGTTTTAATAATATAACCTTGAATAATTCTGATTCCAGACTTCGGTTTTACCTTTTCCCATTTAGCGGTGTCTACTAAAAATTTTCTTTCTATTTCTACTCCCAAACTAAACGATTTTTACCAGTTCAATTAAACGATTAGAATATCCTGCTTCGTTATCATACCAGCCTACCAGCTTAACCAAATTCCCCACGACTGATGTCAATTGACTATCAAATATACAACTGTGAGGATTCCCTATAATATCAGAAGAAACTATTGGTTCATCAGTGTAAGACAATATTCCTTTCAATTCATTTTCACTTGCTCTTTTAAATTCAGTATTTATTTCTTCTACAGTTGGAACCTTCCCTTCAACAGTTAAAGTTAAATCCGTTAGTGAACCATCTGGAACAGGAACCCGAATACCACAACCTCCAATATGTCCCTCTAATTCCGGGAAAATTTTTGTAAGCGCTTTTGCCGCTCCCGTAGTTGTAGGAACAATGGACTCTGCTGCTGCTCTGGCTCTTCTCAAGTCCTTATGAGGAGCGTCATGCAAGCGTTGATCAGAGGTGTAACTATGAACCGTCGTAATGTAAGCGCTGTCTATTTTGCACATCTTTGAAATCAACTTCACCAACGGTGCTGCTGAATTAGTCGTGCATGAAGCATTACTGATCACTTTATCATCTTCAGTTAAAACATCTTCATTGACACCTAAAACAACAGATTTTATGTTGTCGCCCCTACCTGGCGCACTAATTATAACTTTTTTCGCACCTCCTTTAAAGTGAGATGAAGCCGCTTCTTCAGTTCTAAATAGTCCTGTAGACTCTATAACAACCTCTACTCCATATTTTCCCCATGGAATATCTTCAGGATTTTGAAATTGAGTAAATACTATTTTACTGCCATTTTCAAAAACGATAGTATCACCTAAAACCTCAAAAGCTTCATCAATCTGTCGATGAACAGAGTCATATTTCAGTAAATGAGCGAGTGTTTTAATATCAGCCAAATCATTTACCACAGCAACTGATACACCAGTTTTTTTCAAACTCATTCGGGTAAAATATCGTCCTATTCTACCGAATCCATTAACACCTACTACTTTCATAAAAAAAAAGTTTAAATCACGAACAAAACTAACGATAATCAAAGTCATACAAAAGAAAAAGACTTACTCATATCACATAAAAAGGAAAAAATCCACGTTTGGTCAATTAAGTTCTTTAAAAAATCATTTCTTTCTGTTCGCTAATTTGATTAATTTCGTAAAATGAAGCAAATACTATTGGTTCTTGCTCTTCTCACAATATCAAACCTTGGATATTCCCAAGGGAATTGGTCGTGGACAAGAGTAGCTGACCTTCCCATCACTACATCTAATAATGCTTTTGTCGAAGTGATTTCAGATAATGGTAAATTTGCTTATAGTTTTGGAGGGATTTCAGATTCACTTACACAATCTGATATTCATCAACGTGTATTTAAATACAGTGTTAGCCAAGATTCTTGGACAGAAATGCCTGAAATTCCTGATACTTCAGGAAAGATTGCGAGTGCAGCAAGTTTTGTAAATGATAAAATTTACCTCATCGGAGGTTATCATGTAGAAAGCAATGGAACAGAAACAAGCTCTAACAAAATTCACATATACGACCCTTCCATTGATGCTTTTGAGGCAGATGGTTCTTCTCTTCCAATTCCTATTGATGGTCACGTTCAAGCAGTTTGGAGAGACAGTCTGATTTTTGTTGTAACGGGTTGGAGTAACACAGAAAATGTTCCAGATGTGCAAATTTACAATCCTGAACTTAATTCATGGATGATAGGAACTCCAACTCCCAACCTTACAGATTACAAAAGTTTTGGTGCTTCCGGTTATATTTTAGGGGATACTATTTTTTATTATGGAGGAGTAATTGACAATCCCATCTTTGAGGCGACCAACACCCTACGAAAAGGAGTTATTGATGAAAAAGACCCGACTCAAATTGAATGGACAGTAATTAGTCCTAGCAATGGAGACCCATTATACAGAGCAGCCTGTTCAGGACATAACAAGGTAGTTTTCTGGCTAGGAGGATCGAAACAAGCATATAACTTTAATGCTCTTGCATATTACACAGATGAGCCAGTTCTTCCTAACAATAGAACAATAAATATTGATTTAGAAAACAATACGCAAAGTAATACCTTCAATACACAAAACGAAGTAATGGACTTAAGAGGAATAGCCAAAATAGGTGGAGGGAATTGGCTTATTGCTGGAGGAATTGACAGTCTTCAAAAAGCTACTAACAAGACATATCTAGCGCACAAACCAGAATTATCTGACATAAACACATTAAACAATCCACCTTTTTTCAAGGTAGTTTTGACTGGAGATTATTTTAAAATAATGACTGAGAATATTGGCGAAATAATTGTTTACGATATTCAAGGCCGAACTTTGTTTCAATCCAATAAGCAGTTGGCAGATTTAAAAATCCCTAAATCAGAATTACAACAAGGAATACTCCTATTTGTATATGATGACAAGGTCAATCTGCCACTCAATATCAAGAAAGTTAATCCTTAAATTCCTTATAGAAATAAATGGAATACCTCATCAACACTCCTATTGAATACCTTAAAGGTGTTGGTACCGAAAGAGGTAATGTACTCAGAATGGAAGCTGGTATCGATAAAATGTGGGACTTAATTAATTATTTCCCTTTTCGCTATGTCAACAGATCTAGCTACATTAAAATATCAGACTTACCAAGTTATGAGGGGCAGTCTATACAATTAAAAGGAACAATTATTGGCGTTAGAGAAATTGGAACTGGCAGAGGCAAACGATTACAAGCAAGTTTTCAAGATCAATCAGGAGTAATCGATTTGGTTTGGTTTAAAGGAGCGAAATGGGTCAAAGACAAATTGAAGCCAGGGGTTCTTTTCAGGGTCTATGGAAAACCAACACGCTTTGGGTCTAAATGGAATATTGCTCATCCTGAAATCACCCCATTTGAGCAAGTAGCTCAAGAGAAAGGATTGCAGGCAGTTTACAACAGCACCGAAAAGCTAACTAAAAAAGGACTTCATTCCAAAGGAATTGAAAAACTAACTTATCAGTTAGCATCATCTGTGCGAGGACAAATTCCCGAGATTTTACCACAAGAAATAATAGATCAGTTTAGTCTAATATCAAGAGATCAAGCTTACAATTTAATTCATATTCCCCGCAATGCAGAAGACATTCAAAAAGCACAAATACGAATTAAATTTGAAGAATTATTATTTCTTCAATTAGAATTATTGTTGCGCAAAAATGCCAATACTGAAAAAGCAGAAGGTTTTGCTTTTGGAAAAACAGGACCCTATTTTGACGAGTTTTACAAAAAACACATTCCGTTTGAACTCACTGATGCTCAAAAGCGAACAGTAAAAGAAATCAGAAAGGATTTGCGCAATGGAACACAAATGAATAGACTTCTTCAAGGTGATGTTGGAAGTGGAAAAACACTGGTGGCTTTACTCAGCATGTTATTTGGAATTGGAAATGGATACCAATCTGCATTGATGGCCCCAACTGAAATTTTAGCGCAACAGCATTTCAAGACCATTAAAGAGCTATTGGCTCCTTTAGAGATCAATGTGGCTTTACTTACGGGCTCCACTAAGAAATCTGCTAGAGTTGGATTATTTAAAGCACTGGAAGAAGGAGAAATTCATATTCTTATCGGAACTCATGCCCTTTTGGAACCCACTGTAAAGTTTAAGAATTTAGGTTTAGTAGTCATCGATGAACAACATCGATTCGGAGTTGCACAGAGGGCTAGACTGTGGAAAAAAAATACAAAGCCTCCACATATTTTAATTATGACTGCAACACCAATTCCTAGAACTTTGGCTATGACTTTTTATGGAGATTTAGATGTTTCCGTAATTGATGAGTTACCTCCCGGAAGAAAACCAATTAATACAATGCATTTCTTTGAGAAGAGCCGACTCAAAGTTTTCCAATTGATCAAAGAGGAAATTGCATTGGGAAGACAAATTTATATTGTTTATCCATTGATTCAAGAATCTGAGACGATGGATTATAAAAACTTAATGGAAGGATATGAAGCTATTTCAAGAACTTTTCCACGTCCAGAATATCAAATTAGTATTGTTCACGGACAAATGAAAGCAGACGATAAAGCTTTTGAAATGGAACAATTTGCTAAAGGGAATACGCATATTATGGTGGCTACAACAGTAATTGAAGTTGGGGTAAACGTCCCTAATGCTTCGGTAATGATTATTGAAAGTTCTGAAAGATTTGGACTATCTCAGTTGCACCAGCTACGCGGTCGCGTTGGTAGAGGTGCGGAGAAATCATATTGTATCTTAATGACTGGAGAAAAACTATCTCAAGAAGGAAAGAAAAGAATACAAACTATGGTTTCGACCAATGATGGATTCAAAATTGCAGAGGTAGATTTAGAAATTCGCGGTCCTGGTGATATAATGGGTACACAACAAAGTGGAATCATGAATTTGAATTTAGCGAATCTAGCCACTGACGGTCAGCTGGTAAGTGCAGCGCGAGAAGCAGCAAGGGAATTACTAAAAGAAGACCCTAAAGTTAGATTAGAAAAAAACCGTGCGTTGAGGATGGAATTAAAAAGAAAATTAAAAGCGAAACCAAATTGGAGTAAAATTTCTTAAATTAAAATTATGAAAAAATTAAATACAATACTATTCTTCCTTTTGCTTATGACAACTGCAGCTCATTCTCAAATAAGTGGAGATGTAATTGATGACAACAGAAAGCTCATCACAGATTACCAATATGTTATTGAAGGACATCTCACAGGCAAAGTTACAATTGAGATTAGCGTTGATGCTTTAGGAGAAATTTCTTCTAGTAGAGTGTTGGATAGCGAATCAACGATAAAAAGTACTCCAGCAAAAATAAAAGCGTTGAACCACGTTTCTCAATTCAAGTTTGAACCTGGTACATGGTTCCCTAAATTTCACAAGGCAAAAGTTGTGATTACGATGGTTAAGCCTAACTAGTGTATGGTCGGAAACAGACACTAACCTGTATTATTCATCAAAACACTAAAAAATATTATAACACATTATAAAACAATGATTTACATCAATATTTTAAAGAAGAAAACTTCTTTAAAATTGAGTGTTTTTTGATTTACTTTCATACAGCTTCTGCGTTACGCACTTATTGAAATAGAATACTATGTCTGCAAAGTCCGATGCCAACCGAACAAAGTGAACTCATAGCCTGTCCCGAGAAATCGGGAAATACCATTGAAAATAGACACTTATGAGTAAAAAGCTGCATAAAATTAAATTCATGAACCGAGCTTGCGCGCTCAACGATGTTAATAATACAGGCTAACTAGTCTAATTTTGCTTGTATCAAAGAGATACTAAAATAAGCACTAAATAAAATTAGCTTTTAACAGAGTATGTATCTTAAAAAAAGGGACGCAATAATTGATTGCGTCCCTTTAAATACTTACAATTTCAGCTTAGGTCATTCAGAATCCCTGTAGATTTTCTCTACTTTATCTTTATGAATTTCCATTATTTTTTTACGCTTAAACTTCAAAGTTGGTGTGATTTCACCTTTTTCGACAGAGAATTCCTCAGACAATAATTCAATTTTTTTGATTCTCTCGAAGCTTCCGAAAGCTTTATTGTATTCATCAATCTCTTGATTAATTCTATCAACAACTGCTGGATGTTCAACCAGTTCTTTATTACTACTGCCAACTTTAATTCCTTTTCGATCAGCCCATTCTCTCAAAAAATCATAAGCTGGAATAACCAAAGCGGCAGGATGTTTCTCTCCCTCTCCGATTACCATAATTTGTCCAATAAAACGGGATTCTTTGAATTTATTTTCCATCATTTGCGGAATAATATACTTCCCTCCAGATGTTTTAAATATTTCTTTTTTACGATCAGTAATTTTTAAGAATTTCCCGTCAATCATTTCTCCGATATCCCCTGTATGGAACCAGCCATCTTCCGATAATACTTCTTTTGTTTTTTCCGGTTGATTGTAGTAGCCCATCATAATACTAGGCCCACGAGCAATTATTTCCCCATCTTCTGCGAATTTCACTTCCACATTATCCAACAAAGGACCAACCGTTCCAAATTTAATTCCTTTTTTAAGACAGTTCACAGAAATAACGGGCGAAGTTTCAGTCAATCCATACCCTTCTAAAATTGGAATTTCAGCAGCTAAAAATATGCGGGCCAAACGCGGCTGTAATGCAGCCGCTCCAGATGCAATTGCTAAAACTTCTCCCCCTAGAGCTTCTTGCCATTTAGAGAAAATAAGTTTTCTAGCAATTTTCAATTTGAAATTATACCATCCCGATTTACCTTCTTGTTCAAATTCTTCACCTACAGAAACCGCCCAAAAGAAAAGTCCTTTTTTAATTCCTGATAGTTCATCTCCTTTAGAAATGATCTTTTCATATACTTTTTCTATTAAGCGAGGAACAGCAGAGAACACATGTGGTTTTACTTCTCTAATATTATCTCCAATTGTATCTAAACTTTCAGCAAAATAAATAGAGAAACCAGCCGTCATGTATAAATAGTGCAACATTCTCTCATATACGTGGCAAACGGGGAGAAATGATAACGATCGGCTATTTGAATCACCTGGAATTCGGGGATAACTGCCATAAACATTAGAAAGAATATTGTTGTGTGACAACATTACTCCTTTCGGACTTCCAGTTGTTCCAGAGGTATAAATCATCGTAGCTAAATCACCATTTTTTATAGCTGCCATTCTTTTTTCAACTTCTGCTTGTTCAATTTGATCTGCATGATCGCTAATTTCTGTCCAATAATTTGCTCCTTCAACTTTATCAAAACAGAAGATTCTTTTTAGCGATGGCAGTTCGTTTTGAATACTTGTAATTTTTTTATACAATTCTTCATCTCCAGTAACACACATTTTGATGTCCGCATCTCCAAAAATATACTTATAATCTTTTGTTGAAATATTTGGATATATAGGCACTCCAATAGCACCCACTTGTTGTATACCGATATCCATAATGTTCCATTCCACTCTATTTCCAGAAACCAAACCTACTTTTTCCCCTGGTTGAACTCCAAGTGCTATAAGTCCTCTTGAAATTAAATTAACTTTCTCCAAGAATTCTATGGTGCTCACGGCATCCCATTTCCCATCTCTTTTTGTGGAAAACATAGTATCTTGAGGGAATTTCTCAAGTTGGTAATAAGGTATATCAAATAAACGTTCTTGTTTCTCCATAGTTGTAGATTTTACATCGCTTATACTTTTAATGCTATGCAGAACTATATATTCTGAACTATTTAAAGTAGGAGTCGATATTATATATTAAAGATAGATATTTTATAAATTTATATACTTGAATTAATAATACATTTCTAAATCTACTAAAAAATAAGTATATCAACCCATTTTTTTTGGTGATAATTAATTTACAAAACACAAAAAGTAGAAAAATGTAATTAAAGTCAACGCTTTAAGTAAAAAAAAACTTAATTTAGAAACTAATTGAACGAAGGTGTAACTTTTACACCCGTTAAATTGTTTCACTGTTAAATACGCACTTTTGAATCGCAAAGAATACAATATCGCTGTCAAGAAACATTCTTCCAATTTATTTGGATATGTTTTTAGCTTCCTCCGAAATAGCGAGGACAGTCGGGATATAGTACAAGATGTTTTTGAAAAATTGTGGAAAAACAAGAAGAAAGTAGAAGTTGAAAAATGTAAAGCTTGGATGTTCCGCACAGGACACAACGCTTTAATCAACTTTACGAAAAGGAAACAACGCACTGTTTACAACACAGACATGATTCCAGAACAGATGAATATGGACAATAGCTTCGAAAACCAAGAAATTATTGATTTGGCTTTATCACTTCTTCCACCACTTCAAAAAAGTATCATTCTTTTGCGTGATTTAGAAGGTTACATGTATGAGGAAATTGCTGAAATATTAGAGATATCTGATAGTCAGGTGAAAGTTTACTTGTTTCGTGCGCGCAAAAAAATTAAAAAACAGTTAGGCGATTTAACATTAGTTCAATGAGCAGACCGAATTTCGAAAATATAGACCGATGGTTTTTTGAGTATACAGAGGGGAATCTTTCTGTAGACCAAGAGGCTCACCTATTGGACTTTTTAGAGCTGCACCCTGAGTTAATGCCAGAATTAAAAACTTGGAAAAGCGCAAAAGTTAAAGCACCAGCCCAACCTTCTTTTTCAAGTGAAAACCTAATAAAAGCAGCACCTCTTCTATTGCGTCCATTTGCTTTAGTAAGTATTTCACTTTTAACGCTAGCGCTTGCATGGTTTGGAATCAGCTTAGTTCCTGCTACTTCTTTATATGTAAAAGCTGAAATAGATGCAGGAATTATTGATATAGGAATAGAAGATACTGATATATATGTTAATCAATTATTGGCACTATCAAACAATAAATTAACGCTATCAAGCAGTGGGCCGAAAATCAATAGTAAAAAAGCATTCATTAAAAAATCTAAAGTTTATTCAAAAGAAAATATTTCGAAAGTCTATATTAAAACAATTGACAGAAATGAAATTTCATCTTTTGAAACAAAAGTAAAGACTGCATTGAAAACAGTTAATAATATTGAATCAATAGAAATACAAAACTGGGAAACTCAAGAAACTACTTTTGCTGCTAACAATCAATTAGCTATTAAGGCAAATGACTTAGATAAAATAGCTGATTATTTAAATCACAAGGATGAGTTTAGTAATGAAAATTTTTCCTCTGAAATTATAGCTATTAATAGAAAACAAAGTTCAAATAGCGCTATTAGTTCTAATTCATCTTTAAAGAAAACAATAAGAAAAACAATAAGAAAGATTAAGCAAATGGCTGATTATCCCATTGCATTGCAAAACACCAAGAATCCATATCTCCATGTTCCTATGATGACAGGTTACAAAGCAAATTTCGCAATGGTTGGAACAGCGCCAGGAAATAGAATTCAAGCAACTTCTCGTGCACAATGGTTAGATGAATCCAATAGTCAGTTAATGAACTCTCTTTCTTGGGACGGATATATTTACGCTATTCGCGGAGGTTTAGGAGTTGACGTTAATTATAATAATTATCAAAATAACGAACTCAACAATTATTCAGCAGCTATTACTTATTCGCCTAAGTTTTCAATCAATAGAAAAATCTCTTTTGAGCCCGCAGTTCGCTTTAAAATGGGAGTTGTAAACTTAGATCAACAATCAAATAGCATTGGGAACTCTATTGAATTAGAAAGAAGGAATATTATTCCATTATTTGTAGATGAGCAGCAAGCAAATGGTCAACAGTTATGGTACCGTGATATTGGACTTGGTTTTATGTTGAACACGAAGTGGTTCTATGCTGGATTTAATGCTGACAATATAGGACGTCATAACAACAACTTTTTCTCGGCAGACCTAGAAAAAGAGCATAGAGCAGATGTTCATTACACGGCTATTTTTGGAACAGAGTATGCTTCTAAAACAAGAGAACTTGGACTGAGTGGATATGGATTATATCAAAAACATGGAGATTTAGAAGAGTTTTGGTTAGGTGCTAACTTCCGTTATGAATGGATGCAAATTGGAATTGCTGCTAGTTCAAATATGGATGTAGCTGCATCACTAGGGGCAATATTCAATAAATTTAGTTTTCATTACAATATAGACTATACAAAAAGTCAGTTACTTGATAAGCAGTTTTTATCGCATCAAGTAACTATGAGAATATTACTAAAACCAAGCAGGTACGCTTCCAAATTTTTAAAACTTTAAGAAAACCAATTTATTATGAAAAAAATACTCTTCCTATTCATGTTTTTCCTCTTTGGGGAAGTTCAAGCGCAAGACCCTCAGTTTTCCCAGTTTTATGCGAATCCTATCTACTTGAATCCAGCATTTGCAGGAAGTCATGGTTGTCCTAGATTTGCAATAAACTACAGAAATCAATGGCCAGCATTATCTGGATCTTTTGTAACTTATTCGGCTTCTTATGATCAGTATTTCGATGGAATAAATGGAGGAATTGGTGTGATAATGACACATGATCAGCAAGGAAAAGGTACAATTAATCACACAACACTGAGTTTAATTTACAACTATCACTTAAAAGTGAACCGTAAATTCACCATGATGTTTGCGGGTAAAGCAACATGGAATCAAAAATTCTTGGATTGGGACAGGCTTACATTTGGTGATATGATTGACCCTAGAAGAGGTTTTATATATGCAACTGGTGATGTACCAAGAGGTGGTTCACGTGGTTTCTTCGATGTATCTGCAGGAATGGTTGGATTTACAGAAAAGTTTTTCTTTGGTGTTTCAGCACATCATTTAAACATGCCAGACGAGTCAGTAATAGTTGGAAATAGTCCAATGCCTATTCGTTTTACGGGGCACATGGGTGCTAAAATACCTTTAGGTGGTAAATCTCAATACAATACTGATATTTCTATAATGCCAAATATGATTTTTCAATACCAACAAGGATTTATTGAAACGTTATTAGGAACTTATGTTCAGTATGGTGCATTAACTGCAGGAGTCTGGTTCCGTTCAAGAGATGCATTTATACTATCTACTGGAGTTAACACAGGGACAGTAAAAATAGGATATAGTTATGACGTTACAGTTTCTAGATTAAATAACGGAGTTTCTGGAGGATCTCATGAGATATCATTAGGATTTGATTTGAATTGTAAGACAAAGAAACCAAGCTTTAGAACGATTTCTTGTCCATCTTTTTAAAGTAGTAGTTTTATTAAGGTTTAACACTACTTTATTTGTTTAAACGTAAAGGGATTTCAGTCAAATGGAATCCCTTTACTGTTTTATGTGAATAAATCCTCTGAAATTCTATGTATATTTGAATCTAAAAGAGATTATAATCTAAAGAAAAATTCCTGCATGTATATTTCAAAAAAGAAGCCACCCTACCCAATCAATCAAGGTTTACGAAAGTATTTACGTAAATACGGACGTGAGGATTCGATTGCGCTGACTTATGAAGATATGTTGCGTTGGAACGACAGCACAACAGTGTATGATGCCCATGGAGAAAACACTTTCTGGGCAAGTGTTATTTACGACATGGGAACGCAAGAAGAAATATTGACTGGATTAAAAGAAATTTATGCCGAACTCAAAACTGGTGGAGATACAGAGATTATAAGTCATTTAACAGTTGGGGCGATTGATTATTGTTTATTTGCCAATTCCAATCCATTTCGAATCAAGATCGTCAACAAATTAAATGACCACCACGATTATTTCTATATTAAAAAAGCAGACGCTTCTAGAGTTTACGGCTTAGAGTTGGAACATATCCTTTCTCCAAATAGAATGGATTATATGGTCGATGGAAATACTTTAGTTGAAGCACATATTGCAGGAATTCCTGGAGATCAGTTTATGGATAATTATATGGATACTCCTAACTTCTATCCTACTGGAATGGCTAAGGAATTTGTGAAATTCAATGAACGTTGTTTTGTAATGTTGCTTGGTGACATGCGTTCTTACAATTATGTTGTGGCCATCACTCCCGATTTCGACAAGGAACAATACCGAGTAAGACCAATTGACTTTGATCAAACAGCTTATGAAGGACGAAAAAATCATTACAAACCTCAATATTATAAGGAGAACAACAAGATTATTGATTTTTGTATTCAGCTATTGACACCTGCAACTGTCGAACAATACAGATATGAGGAAAGAACCTTAATGAAAAGGCGTTATAAATTAGCTTTGGCTCGCTTAAATCGTTTGTTAGACTCTATGTTATATCAAGATTTATCTACACCAGAAAAAATTGCTTCATTAGCAGAAGATTTGAATGTTTATCATGACACAAAACGTTTTTCAAAATATAAGCACATGGGACGTATTTTAAAGTCTCACCTTTCTCTGATGTTAGGAAAACCCAAACCTAAAAAACTCCCAGGAAAGGCAGATTATAAAGGTAAAGCTGAGGTGAAAAAATAAGATTTATTAAAACGACGCTATAATTAAGTTGAAATCTGAATTTTATAACTGACCAATTAAGACAATTCAAGTAGGTTTAACATTTATTATTAGGTTAGTTTTTAATTACTCCGTCTAATTGTTTAGTTTAAAATAAACCATAAAAAAAATAACTATGAGAAAATTAAATTTACGCCTATTTTCAATGGTGACAATTGGAATGTTTGCATTCAGTTGCGAAGATGCAGTTCAAGCAGACGAAGGTGGTGGAAACAAGAAAGATTCGACTTCAATGGAAAAGGAGAATCTTGACAAAAGTGAAGCCTTAAAGATGGGAGACCCACAAAATGCAAAGTCAGTAATTATAAAAACTACTTTAAATGCCAAAAGCGAAAGTAAGGCTTCTGGAGATATAACGTTTGAGGAGAAAGCGGGCCAAGTGGTCATGGAAGCTAAATTCGAAGGGTTGGACAAAGGAATTCATGCAATTCATTTACATGAAACTGCAAATTGTTCTTCAGAAGATGGAAAGTCAGCTGGTGGACATTGGAATCCAACAGGGGAACGTCATGGGAAATGGAGCGATGCTGAAGGATATCACAAAGGAGATATCGGAAATTTTGAAGTTAGTGAAGATGGAACTGCAACTGTAAATTTTGAAACCAGTGAATGGTGTATTGGTTGCGATGATACCACTAAAAACATTGTAGGTCGTTCAGTAATCATTCACCATGGTGGTGATGACTTTACATCTCAACCTTCTGGAAATGCAGGTAAAAGAGTAGGATGTGCTGAAATCTCAAGTTACCAAGTAAAATAATACTTTAAAAATTTTAGATAAACAGCTCAGAAATAATATTCTGGGCTGTTTATATTTTTAAAGAGCAAATTAAAAAACAAAAGTAGTACGCAGCACAAAATTGACTCCTTGTCGCTGAATCTTCATAACATCAAGGTGTTCATAGTAAGGTGCGTCAAAAATATTTTCAACACCAAACTCTGCATACAATGCGCGATCATTTTTTAAGTCAATCTGTTTTTGAACTGCAAAGTTGAGCAGATTAAAAGCAGGTGTTGTTCCTTCTCCGTATCTTGCGGTACTCACATTATTTTGTGCAAATGCTCCAACATGTTCTAACTTCACATTCCAACCTTTGTGATAGTATCTAACTGAGTTGATAGACTTAAAAGGGGGGATATAAGGTAAATAACCTCCAAGATCATCAATTCCGTAAGTATAACTATTCACTGACTGAACAGTTAAGGCTTTGATTGGACTCCATTTTACTGTCATCTCACCACCTGTTTGAAATGCATTTGAAATATTATCAAACTGCTTTACGCCCTCCGCTCCAATAGTCATGTTACTGTAATCAGAAAGCAAAACACCAATAATGTAATTATTAAATGAATTCGCAAAAGCCTCTAAAGAGATCGCAAACTTCTCTGATTTAAGATTTACACCAATATTACCGCTTATTGATTCTTCATTTTTGATATCAGGACTCCCTAAGTAATCATGATTATCAACTCTGTTAAATAAATAAAACCCATAAAGCTCTTGAATCGATGGTGGCCTTTGTGCATAACTTACACCGCCAAAAACACCGATTTTATTTGAGATGGCATATTCTGTTTGTATAAAAACGTTTCCGCTCATTCGCGATTGTGCTCCATCACCATTGTAAAAACTAGTTAAGGTTTGTCTTCCTATTTCTGTTGTGATGTCGGATTGATTAAACTCGACACGACCTCCGTAAGAAATTTTCAATTTTCGGTTCACGATCCATTTATCAGAAGCGTTCAATCCAAATGTTCTGCGCATACCATCTGGAATTGTCAACATAAACATTTCAGATCCAAAATCAGGATACATGGTCATTTCTGCGTGCAAATCATTTTGAAAAGCATTGAGTTGAAAGTTTAAAACATGTTTTGCATTCAACACATATTTGGCTTTACTGAACATCCCGAAAGTTCGCGAAGTACCTGGCATATCCATGTGCATTGGCACCATTTCAGCTGGACGTTTGGTATCATCCATTGCATGATTAATAAAATTGAAATACACTTTGGTTTCAACACTGCGTAACTTTCTAGTTTTATTTTTATAAGTATGCGTCAAAGCAGAAATATAGGCTTTTGCAAACGCTACATCCATGGTTAAAGCAGGATAACCAATAGCGTATCCTTCGTCATGAATATAATCTAAAGAAATCCTGTTGTTGTCATTTAATGCAACAATCAAATTTGCTCCAGCATTCCATTTTTCAAATTGAGAAAACAATATTTCCTTGCGATCGGCAGCATAATAATTATCTGCTTTTCTATAAATTCCATTCACCAATACTGCCCAACGTTTAGTACTGTATTGAAAAGTACCTAAAAATTGAATATTATTGGCATTGGATTGATAACCTGCTCCTGCACTTCCGCTAAACTTTTTGGAGGCATTTAATTGCGCTTTCATCAGTGCAAAATTAATCCCACCTCCGATAGCACTTCCCTGCTGATTCCCATTGGGAGATGTACTCAACTCTATTTTTTCAAGATTTGTTGGCTCAATGTAAGCGCTTATTGGATCCATTCGATCTGTACAAGCACCAAACATTTGCATCCCATCAATTGTCGTGTTGATTTGTGCAGCACTTAAACCTCTAATCGTAGGCTCTAAAGCATAATTCCCACGTTTGATTAATGTAATTCCAGGAATTGTACTCAATAATTTATCCGGTGATTGTTGTAATTGAGCAGATGCTTTTTCTTTGCTTCCTTTTTCCTGACCTTGAATTATAATTTCTTTGTAATTCTGTGGTGATCTTAAAGTGTCCTCTTGCGAGAATATAGAGCCACACAGAAGTAAGGAAGAACCCAATACTATTATTTTTTTCATCTCATCTATTTTTATAAACCCCGCCATATATTCTTTTTTAGAATCCATTAAATACTGACAGACACTATATAAATGACAGAGTTTTTGAATGATTATTTTATTAGAATAAAATATCGATGTAAGAATTTACGATAGTATCACCAGCTTTAATCAAATCTAAATTCAATCTCCAATCGCCTGTCATTGTATAGTTTACCTGACCATCATAATATCCATTTCCAACACTTACTGGAGAAACGTTATTTGGAGAGCCATGGCCCATTGAAGTCATTTGTGGATCCATTGCAATTATTAAATCACTTACTGCTGGAAACGACATCATTGATTGATTTTTATGCACCATGATTGAAACATCGTTCATTCCAACTGACCATTCGAAAGGTCTAACTATAGAAACGATATATTTTTCGCCATCTGTTCCGTTGTAAGAACCAACATATTTTGTTCCTGTTGGATTTTCTAAAACATTAATAGTAAAAGACGCATCTTCGCCATTCACATTAACAGTCAAATTCCAGCTCCCCATGCTTGAAGCCATTGTAAAAACAACCATTCCTTCATAGTAATCTGAATCAGAATTAAAAACGGGTTGTTCAACAGGACTACTGTGTTGCATCATTCCCATATCCATCATTGGCATAAATAAGACTAAAGCATTCTCAACTGCACTACCGCTTATATCTCTGATCTTCAAATACAATGGAATATATCCCATTTCGATAGTTTCAGTTTTCGAATAAAGCTCAACAATCAAATCATTATCAGTTGTATCTTTTTTAAGTAGTTTATATTCTGTAGTTGGAGTTGGTTCACCAGTTATTGGATCAACAGGAATACCATTTTCCTTATTACATGAAGTAAATAGGAATGCACTCATTAACGATAATAAAAATATATTTTTCATCTTTTTAATTTTAAAATAACGTATCAATTCCATCGATCTCCTATTTAGAGTCGATAAGTTTTTAATAAATAATTGGGGAATGAGAATGAGAATGAGAAATAGCTATCACTTCATTTATTCTCGATTTTTATAGTGTTTGGCAGAAACCCCAAATCTTTAGACCTTTTTTAAAAAGAACTTAAAGACAAGGCGCATAAAGCATTTAATTGTTAGACATCCCGGCTACTAAAATCGAGATTACTGAAATTAAAAACAAGCGTAACTCATAATTTGAGGTTTTCTTGCAAAGACTATATTTATACTTGGGGAGGATGAAAGATGGCGTAACCAATTCCTTCTGTTAAATCAGTGTTGAAGTAATAAGAAATATTTTCTTCAACGTAAAAGTTAATGTGTTCTTCGATTTCAAACTTTGATGCTGCATAAAATAAAAGTATTTCGGGTGAAACATGAATGTCCTTACTTTCCTTTTCTTCTTGATTATCTGCAAGCTGATCTTTCAAATGACATTTACCATTACATTTCAATTCAGGCTTATCTTTGTTTTCACAATACAACTCAGTGAATTGTTCGATATCCATAACATATTCCGCAAAAATTCCAATCTGATTGAACGCATAGCTCAACATGATAGAAAGAAGCGATATGGATATTATTTTTTTCATTTATGACACAAAGTTATAACAATAGACATAATAGTCCGCTCTTTGTTCATATGACATAAATCACTTTTGAGGAATAAAATTGTGGGGTTTGGATTGAACTATTCTCGATTTAACTGCACCATTCATGTAAAACAGTTCACCTCATCGTTCATACAAATTACTCAACAAATGCCTTATTGGTGGTTCATAAACTTCGCAATCACAAGTTTTCCAGAATTCAGAAGTGTAATTACTTTTGTTCCACTTTTTAGTAGAATCTTTGTACTCTTTTTTATTGATTGACTGAGCATAAGCAACGTTCTCAATGAACAACTCGGTAACTTGTGTAAACCTTTTGTAGTCTTTCTCTTCATGATGTTTTGTTGACAACACGTTATGTGATTTGTAATACAACAAGTCATCGTAGTTTTTTATTGTTTTGACATTAAATCCTTCATAGTTTTTGAAAATCAATGTTATTTGCTTTTGAATTCTATTGATTTCATGTTTAAACAAGTTATTCGTTCCCACAAAATCATAATCTAAAATGGTATAGATTACGCGATCTTCATTCGATTCTATATTCCCAACATGAATACTATCATTAATAAATAGTGCTGTATTTGAACTGTCCTTGAAACGATAGGTTAAATCTTTGTGATATTGAAATGGCAGATAATAAAATGGTGGTCGAGGAACATTTGCAGTAAATCCAAAACTAATAGATCGATCTGGATTATCATCCTCTTTTTCAATAACTTTATTTGCAAAAGATCTATTCTCTTTTAACAATAAATCAAATCTTCCCTTATTAATTTTTGAAAAATACTGCCCTTTTCCATCCAAATAATAAGCAACAGAATCATCATTTACTTGGTAACTTCTATAGCAAACATCTATGATTTGATACTTATCTTTTTTGCTATTGGAACGAACTGAAAATTCCTGGAGTTCTTGAATCCGTTCCTGAATTTGTTCCGCTAATCTAATGGTATCGGTTGAAGTCAATTCGCTTTTTATAAGATAAACGCTTTCATAAGTAATGAGTTGAAAGAACAATGTATCTGTCGAATTTAGTTTCATAACCTCATTCCAATTTAATTCTCCTTTTAAGTTGGTCTGCGTATAGAAATATTTGTTGTTTGACAATACTTCAACGTACGGAATTGGTTTGTCATAAATATCTGTAACGACAATTTGGGAATGAATGCCGCTCATTAGAAAGAGGAATATTAGCAGAAAGTAGTAACGCATAGTTCTTATTTATTATTGGAATTATTAAATGCTCTGTAAATAAAGAACAAAGGGATTAGTGAGACAAGACCTATACTGCTTTTAAAAATACTAAAGATTACAATTCCAATCATTGCTCCAATAAAGACGGCATTAATTATAGCATCAGATTTTCTTTTTTTCTCTACTTTCATATCGTTTTGCTCTGTTAATTCTATTGTTTCTTTTTGTTTCATTTGTTATAAGTTTTGTAATACATGGTAGAATGTGATGACTGGAACGCGCTAGTGCTGAGTTTGTCGATGTGGATGACACGGATTTTCAAACGCTGATAATCAAGAATTTAAAAAAAGATGATTATCAGCATTCCATAATTTATAAAATCTCTACTTAAAAACCTTCTTCACCACGACTCCTTTTTTCGTCTCTAAATGCAACAGGTAACTTCCTTTTGGTAAGAAGTCTAAATCATTTATTTTCTCGTTTTGAATAGTTCCATTTTTAGCCAATCGTCCATCAATATTAAGAATTGAATATTTTGTTCCATTTTCAATACTTTCCAAATTAATTATTGAATTAAACGGATTAGGATAAACATTGTGGTTAGTCTCAGCGGTTTCTTCGTTTAAACCAACGGTTGAAACTATTCTTCCTAAATGATTTATTGAACTTCCCATGTCACTTTGAAAGTCTCCCCCAATATAAAGATCATTATTCAAAAACTGAAGACTATTTACTGGTTGATCTAGTATTGCAATTGGTTTAACAGAATTATAAACCAGATCATAAGTTGCCAGGTTAGAGCCATAAGTCCCCATCATATATTCA
>Ga0307937_1000323_pt1 | contig 30728 bp, 32 predicted proteins | sample OrgLakmetagenom3_FD_201814 | JGI IMG/M metagenome (GOLD analysis project Ga0307937, IMG submission 201814) | Saline water microbial communities from Organic Lake, Antarctica - #3 | ecosystem: Environmental > Aquatic > Non-marine Saline and Alkaline > Saline | place: Antarctica: Organic Lake...
ATACTGAAGTAAAGAATACGATTTTGAAAGAATACAGGAGATACAATTATATTTTTGTAGTTTATTGGAATATTTGGACAAATTATTTTTCGAGACATGTTTTAAAAGAAGTAAGTAGAATAAAAGAATTAAATAAGGGAGAAGTGCTCGTATTACTTGTAAACACTGCTAAAGACAAGAAGGTTGATCTCCAACAAATGTCTTATGATAAACCCATTAATATAGTCGATGGTAATGAGAAAATTTGTGAAGAGTGTATAGCAGCAGCACTAGCTATTGTTGTTGGTGTAGTTTCAGATGCAAGCTTACATAGAGGAACAACTGATAGACCTCGTGATGGCAGGAATTGTGGATGTGGCCAATGTTTTGGAATGTGCTGGCCAAATAATATTATTGGAGATGATGCTTTTGACGAAGCTTTAGATGGAGTTGGAATTGATATTGCCATAGGTGGCCAAATAAATGGGAATTCAACAATTTACTTCTTAGACAAATTACCAGATCATTTTGAAACTGAATTTGGAATCGATCATGAAATTTCAGTTCTTAAAAACAACAGAACATTAGTCACAATCGAAGAAGGTGTTTATTCTGCGAAATCGGAAGAAGGCATTTTAGAAAGTGATGCTTATGGAGATCTTAAATATTACGGCTATGTTACAGTTTCTGTCAGATAACTAAAATCAAACAGAGGAGATATAAGGTCTCCTCTGTTATAAAATTCACAAAATGAAGACTACAACTTTTATATTATTGATATTTGTTCTTTCATCATGTAAACTAGTAGTTCATCGCATAGTATATAACTCAAGGATTTTTCCTAACTATGCAACTGATAGTAAAATCAATAAATTTTACAATAAACACGCAGAAACGAAATCAAATTATATGGCATTCACTGCTTCTAATTTTGTAAAAAAATTAAAGAACCTGGCTGGGCTTTTGATAACTGGACTCTTTATAATATTGATGGTTTTCAATTACGCAGAAAAGGAGATAGTTTAAAATGTATTGTTTCTGATTATGACTTTTTAAGAGAACTTGGATTCGATGTGATGGGAATTATAGATTCAACAAGTCACTTATCAAACGATACAATTATTTATTCAAAAATAAATGATATTAATGAAGATAGATTCACTCAAAAACAAATATATAAACAATTTGATTATACTTTAGTATTATATTGGTCAAGTTGGCGAGGGCGATATAGTAGTCAAATCTTGAAATTAGAAAAAGAGTTTGTGTTAAATCATCCAGAACTGAGAATACAGGTAATTAGAGTAAATATGGATTTTCGAGAAGAAATGAAAAATACTGGATTAAACAAGCTGCAGATTACCGCAGATGAAATTCAGCAAAGGAATGCTCATAACAACAAATAAGCCCAAACGGCAAACGTTCATTCGTGTTAGCCGCATGTGCCTATTTGCAACCGTTATGAGCAATACGATAAAAACGAGTAAAGGATAAAAAACCATCCATTTTGAGGAACAAAAGCAAAAAGTTATCCACGCTCCACAAAAAGTTTTGAACATAACGGGAGACATTGCCTGAACACTCCTAAAACCAAAGTAAGGCCTAAATTAAAACTTAAATAAAATGAAAAAGTTAATTTATGGAGGTTTATTTCTTGCCTTAGTAGGAGTAATCATTAGTGGATGTAAGAAAGAAGAGGTTAGTACACCAATTAAATCAAACATCCCAAAATTCTCGAACTATGAGGCTTTAATCAAAGAAATGAATAAGCTAGACGCCATGGATGAGGATGAGCGTCGCAAATTTGAAAAAGTCAATGGCTATAAATCTTTATACACTCATGCCCATGAGCTTTATGAAGTTATTAATATGGAAAAATTAAAAGATATTAAAGTTTTAGAAAACCACGTTTCAGAAAATTCTATCTTTTTAGAAATAGTAAAAAATGATCTGGGCGAGCGTGAATATAGACCCAAATATAGCGATGATCCATACAGTGTTCTTACAACCTTAAACAGGTTACTAATTGTTGGCGAGAAATGCCTAAAAGTATTCGAAGATGGGCTGATATCCACAGATCTTACTAATATTTATTTACTAGAGGGAATATCGGCTTCTCGATTGGAAGATGTTGATGAACACAGTGACCTCGTTAAAAGCAAATTCGACGTTAAAATCTATGATGCGCCAAAAGGGAGTTGCGGAATATACGCTGTTGATAGAGCAACCAATAATCGGGATAGAACAATGATAGAAGTGACCAGATACTTCCATCAAAATTATATATTTGCTGAATGTCTAGTTCGACCGTATAAAAAAACTCTTGGAATTTGGTACTATGCTAAAAGAACTATAGTTGCTTCGATTAATGCTAGTATTTCTTTTATACAAGCCTCCGTCCCTGAAACTCTCAATCTTGTAGCTTCTACAGGTGGAACTCACCAATACAAATGGCGTGTATCTAATTTTGGCGGTTCAACTTTTGGATCTTACACAGATGATACTTTTGACTATTATAGTGGAACTGGAGATACTCCTTCTACGAGCACTGCAAGTGTATATTGCCAATAAAAAATTTGATAATAACGGTGGATTATTCCACCGTTATTTTGAATCAAGGCTTTACTTATTTTGATATAAATATTAACAAAGTAATCAAACATATTAAATGAAATTAATACAGTCAATAGCTCTCTTTTTAAGTTTAACACCTGTTGTATTTTTATCCATTGGACAAGAAACTAATGATATTAAAACAAGGCAGAGAATTGAAAAAAGGTTTATACATCCAGAATCAAAGTATATAACTATTTCCGGAGGTTGGGCGTTTACCTCGACCTATACTAATGACCCCAATAGTTTCCTGAAAACTGGTCTCGTCATGATGAATAACCATATTTTCCCAAATGTCAGATATGAGCATAGTATTGGTGAAAATACTTTTCTTGAAACGAGCTATGAGTTTGGAAAGGTTGGTATTAACATGGGAAGGAAGATGACTGAGGAGATATCATGGGACAAATACAGTCGATTCTCCAAAGACCATAACAATCATATTCTCCAAATTGGATGCGGATACCGTATTATTGGCAAAAATAAATTCCATTTTTTAAATCTACATACGGGTTTGTTTTTCGGGGTTTCAAATAAAACTCAATCTGATATCCAAAGCTTCTTAAACCATTCAGCAACTTACATTGTCGAAGAGCCCGAAACAGGATTAAGCTATCAAATCGAACGCAATATAGAATCCTATTCAAGATACTCTTTTGGTGCATATTTAGGAGCTTCTCATGAAATTCGACTTTCTGATAGATTAAGGTTTGTTATTCGATATACCCACCGTTTTGGACTAAATCCAATACTTTCTGGAAAATATGTTTTTTCAGACAACTTAAATCTAGATAGTGATGCTACTTTTGATGTAAGAGGTGGAGGAGCTTTTATTTCTGGAGGTTTGAAAATTTTATTATCAAAATTAAACAATCCAAATAATGAATAACTTTAGTTAAGTATATATTTTGATTCATTAAGTGTCTATATAGATGGTTGAGATTTAGATTATATATTATAGCTCATAACAACAAATAAGCCCAAGCGGCGAACGTTCATACGTGATAGCCGCCTGTGCCTATTTGGAAACCGTTATGAGCAAGATTGAACGCACTCAATAACGGTAAAGGACACTGCTTTAGAAAGAAACCAAATAGACCGATTTAGCGACTGCCATATAGTATTTTGTTTATAGCGGGAGAGTTAAACGCTGAATGCTCCCAAAATTAAAGAAAGGCATATTATTAATTAAAATTTAGCATTATGAAAAAGTTAATTTATGGTGGCTTGTTACTTACAATATTGGTATCAAGCTTCGTTTCTTGCAAAAAGCAAAAATTAGAGAATAACTCGAAACCAATTAATGAAAAAAGTAATTTTGAACCTAAAAACGGCGAATTGGTCTCAGAGATTGAATACGATGGTGAAACAATCTTTTTTGAATATTATCTAAATAACGAAAAGATGGTCAATCCTGAGTATGATTTGGGTCAAATTGATTTTACAAATATAATTGAAGGCTCGATCGATTCAATTTCGGAAGAAAAAAAAGTGGTAATCAATTCATTTACAATAGAAAGTGAATATCATGATTTCATAGATAATAAAGGCTATGAATTAAGAAAAGTAGACAGCTTTGAACTTTTAATTTCGAATTATTTAAATGATAATCCGTTTTCTGAAGATGAATATAATAACGATAAAGATCTACGAGATAGATATCTCAATTTTCAAGACTCTCTTTACAACGATATATTTGGAGCCTATCCTAAAGCTCCTACGGTAATTCACGATTCATATTTTGGCGGTTCGGCATGGGTAATGTTTTCTCCAGTTGTCCCTTTTATGGCACCTGGTTGGAATAACCGTACATCAGCAATAAACAATTTAAACATATTCTCCTTTGTCCATCTTTATAATAAATGGTTATATAGGCATAGAATGGCGAGTTTTGTTGGTTTTCATGGTTGGCAAAAAATCCCATTTTATGGTGGGTTGTCATTTTTGAACAACAGAACATCATCAGTTATTCATTAAAAATATTGTATCCGTAGATAGAAAGTTACTTTTTATCTACGGATTTTTAAACATCATCAAATATGAGGGTAATACTAATTCTAATATTCACATTTTCTTTTAATTTATTTTCACAAATTAAAAATACAAACAGAAATATTGCTGGAGTGAGGTTTAATGGGTACTATGCTAACACAACAGATTTTCATCCAATTGGAAAATCTAATACTATTGAAATTCGCTTAGAACCATATTTCATATATTTAATTTCTGATAGATTTGGAATTGGATTAATTGGTGAGTATCAAACTGCATTTAGTACTTTGGAAAATCTTGAACTTCCCAGTGACAATTATGGACTTGGAATATTAGGACGTTACAACCATCCAATAAACTTTCTGAGTAAAAACCTGAACGTAAAGCTATTACTTTTTGCAGAGACCTCAATATCTCTAACTAATTATTATAACTCTGAAGAAAATATTTTTCCAGTATCTAAAAATGGCGGTCTAAATTACGCATTATTGAGATTAAGACCAATTGGATTAAGTTTTGATATTTTTAAAGGTTTTAATGTTGATCTGTCGTTCTGTATTTTTAAATTTTTTCCTGGACGTTGGAGATCTCTTCCAAATATTGGATTATCGTATATTTTTTAAACAAATAGTAAATGAAAGAAATTTATAGGATATTCATTCTTATTTTTTTGATGAGTAATATTTCATTGGCTCAAGAAAAAAGTATTGCAAATAAGTTACAAGCAGGGACTAGTGTGTTTTATTATCAAGAGAGTTATTCTGATGTAATTAAAAGTAATTATGGTGAGCTGAGTATTAGCACATCTTTTAATGTAAATTTAAGTAGCAAAATTTATTTAGGGCTTAGAAATTATTTGGTAAGAGTAAAAAGCAACTTGTCTCCATCATTTAAAAGCTGGCATTACCTGATTGGACCAACTTTAAAATACAAAATAATGGATAAGAAAAGAATAGAACTATACACTGAAACAGGGTTATTTATGGGGAACTATTGCCCTAATTGTTATCCTAGCAACGAATACTATAATAGTAAATTATTTTATTGGAGTTTTTTAGTAGATCTTAATTTTCAACCAATAAAATCAATTGCTGAGCTATGGATTACTTTTAGTTTTTCAACGAATAATCCTATTAGGGTTAGTAGCTTACATGGCTATAACTTACCTTTGCTCGGAATTCAGTATAGATTCGGAAAATAAATGTCGAATGCTCATAACAACAAATAAGCCCAAGCGGCAAACGTTCACACTTGTTAGCCGCATGTGCCTATTTGCAAAACGTTACCACACATAACAAAAAACCTTATGTCTAAAAGTGAGAATATATTAAAAGAAATTAATGATTTAGGGTGCTATGAAACCAATTTGAATATAGGGCGTGAACTTTATTATGCTGAAAAGAACTATTTAGACGCAAGACAAGTGTTTGAAAACACTAAGTTATGCAGTGACAAACCACCAATTAATGATTTAGATAAATTAATTGATGAAATAAATGAGTATTTCAAAAATTCTGAACAAACACCATATAGACTAAAAAATAAATGGGGTGTCGTTACTGAAGAATTTATATATAGTATCAAACCGAATTGGGATGAAACTAGAAAATTGAGTGATGAATTCTTCAAAGTATCAATTCGTATTGGAAATAATAAATATGAAGACGGTGTTATAAACAAACAAGGTATTGAAATCATTCCACTGGCCTATCAATCTATCAAATTTATTGGAAAAGAATTGTTTCAAATTACCACCTTCGAACCAATAAAAAAGACCAGACTATTATTATCCAACGGTTCAGATGTTACACCTATCGATTTTAGTCATATTTCAACTGATGAAAACCTCAAAGAAGCAAGTATAAGAAAATATGGAAATAAAAATAAATACTTTGGGATTATTAACCTTTCGGGAGATGTAATAATAGAAGCAATTTATGAAGAAATAACACCATTCAGCGAATATTATAGAGTAAAATCTAGTTCTAACAAATTATATGGAGTAATTAAAAAAAGTGGTGTAATTGTAATTTCATTAATTTATAAAAATATTTCACTTTATGATAAATATATTATTTTAGAAAATGAAAACTTTAGTCTTTTAGATTCTAACTTAAATTTAATAATTCAAGATAATAAAAATGAAATATTTTATCTAACCGACTCTTTTTTATCGGTCCTAGATTATTCATCAGGTAAATACGGAATTATAGACAGATTCGGTAATAAGCTTTTCGATTTTATTTTTGACTCTGTCTCTAACGAAGAGACAGAAAATTTTTGGATAAGAATATTTATAAATAATAAATGTGGGGCTATAAATAATGAAGGAAAATTAATTATTCCACCAATTTACGAAATTGTAGTAGGTTCTGTTGTTAAAACTAATTCAAATTCTCAGATTTACTATTGGGTCCTTTTAAATGGTAAAATTGGTATTCACAATAACAAAGGTGATTTAATAATTGCTAGAATATACGATGGCATACGGGGAGCCTATTATGATTATTCTAAAAATCACACAATTTTTATTGTTTCTATTAATCACAGATTTGGTGTTATAGATGACAAAGGTAACATCGTAATAGACTTTAAGTACGAATGGATTGAACGAAAATTAAATTATATTGATGGACTTTTTCATTACGCAAAAGACTCTAGCCAGGATCCTTACCAATATTATGGACTAATGACATATGATGGAATCGAATATACCGAGCCTCTTTACAGGAGATTAATTGATAAAAATAGTTCTCTTATTTTCTTTAGATATAAAAATACTAATCGTAGAGGTATGCTGGATAATTTCGGACGTATTTTGAATAACTTCTACTTATTTGAACTATCAACATTAGAAAAATATGATTTATATGCTGTAAGTAAAAACGGCTATGAGAATTGGGGTATTGTTGATTATAATTTAACATTAGTTATTCCATTCAAATATAAAGACCCAACATACATCACAGTTAAATTTGATAAAATTTATGTAGGAGGAGACATTTATAGTTTGGATGGTAAAAATAAATACTTTCAAAATTAAAAGAATATTATTAAAAAAATAAGCAATATACGTGTGATAACAACGTATATAAAACATAGCTATTTCAGGCTATCCAAGAGGTTTTGGCTTCTTTATTAAGTCCACCAAATTTTTATTTTTGTATATTTAGAAATTAAAAATAAATAGAAAAAATAAAAATTCGGCTCGTGTTTAATCTGAAAAGTTATCATCTATTTACACGCTACGTTTCATATACAAGACCGTTGGCAGTAATTTAAAAAAACGTTGCGAAATAAAAAATTACAATTTTCTGTCATATTTTCTTAAAACTTGTCACTAACTATAATAGAGACAATAAAAACAATAATCTAAATTTTAAGAAAATGGAAAACACAAAGAAATTAATTCAAATTTTAACTCGGATTCAAATAATTAGTAGTATTGTTTGGGCTATTTTATTAATCACTTGCTACATAGTCTTGGGCGAATCATATAAAGAGATTAGTCTTATTCTTATCTGTGGTTTTTTTATTGAGTTTTTGCTTATAAGTTCATCTAAAAACAATTTAAAAAAACAGAATGAACAAACGGCAAGAGGATAAGTATTTTGAAAAAATAATTAAAAATAACAAGCATAAAATATACAGAATTTGTAATATTTATGCTGTTGTTCCAATCGAACCTCAAGACCTTTTTCAAGAAGTAGTTTATCAAATTTGGAAATCACTTGAGTCATTTAAAAGTAATTCTTCTATCGATACCTGGGTGTATAAAATCACTATTAATGTTTGTTTGCGTTCAAAAATGAAACTTGATAAAAATTATAGCAAGACAGATAGGTTTGAATCAATTCATTATACACCAACAGAAAAAGAAATAGACACTTCTGAACAAGAAAAGCACAAATATTTAAAAGAATGTATTTCAGCTTTAAATGAAATTGACACCTCTATTATTGTACTTTATTTAGATGATTTGTCCTATAAAGAAATTGCAGTAATCACAGGATTAACAGAAAACCATATAGCAGTTAAAATGAAGCGGATTCGGAAAAAATTATTTGAATGCATCACTCTAAAAATCAACTAAAATGTTAGAACAAGAATTAAAAAATATTTGGAATAATTCTTCTCAATCAGGACAAATATCAATTGAAACAAAACAGTTGACAGAAGAATTCAATACTAAAATAAACAGCATCCAGAAAAAAATAAGAAGTAGAGATATTAGAGAGATTTTTGCCTCAATAATTGGAATACTCATTTTTGGATATTTATTATTCGAAATCCCATTTCCTATTACTAAAGTTGCTTGTGGTTTGGCAATTGCTTGGTTTGTATTTGTTATTGTAAAATTCAGAAAGTCAAAATTACAGAATACTAAAACTGATATTTCATTAACAGTAACCAAACAACTTAACAATCAGAAAACAATAATGTTACAACAATCAAATTTATTAAATTCTGCTTTATATTGGTATACAATTCCGCCATTTTTTATGAATTTTATATTTATTTTAGGATTGGAAAACCCAATCGATTACAACTGGAATAATAATATTGCTGAAAGCGTATTACCACTTACCCTTAATTTAAAAATAATAACATTAATAGGGCTTGCTTTATTTTATGCTTTTACTTTTTGGATAAGCAAAAGAGCTTTAAATAAAGATGTAAAACCAATTATAAAAGATATTGAAAAGATGCAAGAACAAATAACAAATGAATAAAAAACTACTGCCAACACCGTGTATAATTAATTGCTTGGTTTTAAATTACTTACGAAAATCCTCGCGTATTTTCTCTTCCGTTTTTATTTGCTAAATTACGTGCTTAACCACGCAACTAATCATACACAAACACGTTAGCGGGCATTTTAAAAAGACAACAGTGAGACAACTAATTTACATATTGACAATTTTCGCAACGATAACGAGTTGTAACAATGTTGGACAAAACAAAGAACTTTCCAAACTCGATAGTATAACTATAAATCAAAATAGTTTGACCAATAACCCGACTGACAATTCTGAAATAGTCGAAATAAATTGTGACTCTATTTATGCCGACAAAGGAATTTCTATCAAATTAATTCCACTTGACACGAATAAGGTTAATGAACCTAAATACAAGTTTATATTTCTTACTATCAAGCAACAAAATGGACGAAGTATTGAAATTTTTCGGGACACAATTGAAAGCACAATTCAGGAAGTTAAGTTTACTGACTTTAACAATGATAATATCAAGGACATCCTCATTCAAAACATCTCTGACGTAAGAAGCAATTGGACATACAACTTATATATTATTGACAAAAACTTAGGCTTCATAAGAAAAATAAAAGGATTTGAAGAAATCAAAAACCCGAATTATCTACCAAAATATGACCTTATTGACAATATGGTTATGTCAGGTCGAAATTGGACAAGCTTTTACAAAATTGTAGGCAATAACATTAAAGATTATGAAATTGTAATTTATGACGGTGAAGACGAAAACGGAAAAGTTACTTATGACGAAGACTACAAAAAAGCGATAAAGACGATATTGACTAAATGAGAAAAACGCCCTATAACAGCACCTACAAAAAATTGGCGGTTCAGTGGTTAAATGAAGCTTTGTGCTTCGTATCAAGTTTTGTGGTGGCAGACAGTTTTGTGCTTCGAAATCGCCAACTTCTTTTAGCTGCAAACCGTTACCTGCAAGCGAAAAAAAAAGCCAGCCGCACAAATTGCACATTTGGTTTTTGCCAACGCTCAAAGCCAAAACACAAAAAACCAAAAGAGCAATTTCTTACCAACGCTCTACATTCCGTTAGCCGAAAAATAGGTACTTTGTGAATTAAAAAAAATAGATTAAAATAAATGAGCGAAGACCAAAAAAAACAACTCGAACAGCAACTGTGGAATATAGCGAATACGCTAAGAGGAAAAATGAATGCGGACGAGTTTCGAGATTATATTTTGGGTTTCATTTTCTACAAGTATCTTTCTGAAAAAATGAATATTTATGCAAATAATATTCTAAAACCAGACGGAATACTGTTTGCCAACATAAAAGAAAATACCGAAAACGGACAAGAATATATTGAAGCCATAAAAGAAGAAGCTGTTATAAAACTAGGGTATTTCTTAAAACCGACAGAACTATTTAGCCAAGTTGCTAAAAGAGGAAATAGTGATGCAGAAGGCATTTCAAATTTCATATTAGAAGATTTACAAAAAATTCTGACGAATATCCAACTCACAACAATGGGAACGGCAAGTGAAGAAGATTTTGATAATCTGTTTGAAGATATGGATTTGAACTCTACCAAATTAGGAAAATCTCCAGAAGCAAGAAATGAAATTATTGCAAAAGTGCTTTCGCACTTAGATAAAATTGACTTCAAACTAGAAAATTCAGAAGTAGATGTTTTGGGTGATGCCTACGAATATTTAATTGGTCAGTTTGCAAGTGGTGCAGGAAAAAAAGCAGGAGAATTTTACACACCGCAAGAAGTAAGTAAAGTTTTGGCTAAATTAGTTACCTCAGGAAAAACCAAACTAAAATCGGTTTACGACCCAACGTGTGGTTCGGGTTCTCTCCTTTTGCGCGTTGCAAAAGAAGTAGAAAGTGTAACCAATTTTTACGGACAAGAACTCAACCGAACTACGTACAACTTGGCTCGAATGAATATGATATTACACGATATTCATTACCGTAAATTCGATATAAAACAAGAAGATACTTTAGAATACCCACAACATTTAGAAGAACGTTTTGAAGCTATTGTTGCCAATCCACCTTTTTCTGCGCATTGGTCTGCAAATCCACTTTTTACAAGTGATGATCGTTTTAGCCAATATGGAAAGTTAGCTCCAAAATCTAAAGCAGATTTTGCCTTTGTGCAACATATGGTGCACCATTTGGCTGAAAACGGAACTATGGCACTTGTACTACCACACGGAGCTTTATTTAGAAGTGGAGCAGAACAACACATTCGTAAATATTTAATTGAAGACCGTAACTATTTAGATGCGGTGATTGGTTTACCGGCCAATTTATTTTATGGAACCAGCATACCCACTTGTATTTTAGTATTTAAAAAATGCAGAGAAAACCCTAAAAATATTCTGTTTATTGACAGCAGGAAACATTTTGAAAAAGTAAAAACGCAAAATATGTTAGCTCCCGAACATATTGATAAAATAATTTCTACGTACAGAGAAAGAACAGAAAACGACAAGTACAGTTATACGGCTTCTTTAACTGAAATAGCTGAGAATGATTATAACCTGAACATACCAAGGTATGTAAATACGTTTGAGGAAGAAGAAAAGGTAAACATAACCCAAGTTTCTACAGCATTGAAAATGGTAGAAACTAGTATGCAAGAAACCGATAAAGAATTGATCGCATTATGTAAAGAACTTAATATTGATACTCCTTTTTAAACCTTTATTTTAAGGATTGATAAGGTTACTTGATTATGAAACATAAGGAATTAACATTTAAAAGCAGAGGGAAATGAAACGGTGACGAATTGTCACGGTTTGAAAATAAAAACAAATTAAAAACGGATTGGTTTACTATGAGTAAGAAATTTACAAACATATCGGTTTTACAAAATACGATTACAATAACACCTGATGACTTTATCTCTTTAACAGATATGCTAAAAGCCAAAGATGGTGATTTCTTTATTTCTGATTGGTTACGAAATAGAAATACTGTTGAGTATATTGGTATTTGGGAAAAAATTCATAACCCAAATTTTAATTATGGCGAATTCGCCATAATTAAAAGTCAGGCTGGATTAAATAGTTATAAAATAAGTGTAAAAGAATGGGTAAAAAAAACCAATGCTATTGGTCTTACTGCTAAAGCAGGAAGATATGGAGGTACTTATGCTCATAAAGATATTGCGTTTGAATTTGGCATGTGGATTAGTGCCGAATTTAAAATTTACCTTGTTAAAGAGTTTCAAAGGCTAAAAGATAGTGAAACCAAGCAACTTGATTGGGATTTTAAAAGAACACTCACAAAAATAAATTACCGCATTCATACAAGTGCAATAAAAGAAAACCTAGTGCCAACGAACCTTAATAGAAGTCAAATTTCTTATGTATATGCCAATGAAGCAGATGTATTAAATATGGCTCTATTTGGTAAAACAGCGAAACAATGGCGAGACGAAAACCCAAAAGAAAAGGGTAATATTAGAGATTATGCTAACGTAAGCCAATTGGTATGTTTGGCGAATATGGAAAACCTGAATGCGGTTTTTATTAATGATGGCTACGAGCAACAAATAAGGCTTGAAAAATTGAACCAAATTGCCATAAGCCAAATGAATATTTTATTGAAAGATAGTACTATTAAAAAATTAAAAAACTAATGGAAAAGCAACAAAACAAAATACCATTGGTTCGCTTTCCTGAGTTTAAAGAGGCTTGGGAAGTGAAGAAGTTGGGGGCAGTTGCAGTAATAAACCCTAAGAGCAATGAATTGCCAAATAATTTTATTTATATAGATTTAGAAAGTGTAAAAAAAGGTATTTTATTAAAAGAAATTAAAATTGAAAAAGTTGAAGCCCCTAGTAGGGCTCAAAGATTATTATCAAGAGACGATATATTATTTCAAATGGTTAGACCTTATCAAAAAAATAATTTATTTTTCGATATAGATGAAAACCAATATGTAGCCTCTACTGGATATGCACAGATTAAAGCAAAAGGAAACCCAAAATATTTATTTCATTTTATACATACAAGTAAGTTTGTAGATAATGTCTTATTAAGATGTACGGGAACAAGCTATCCCGCAATTAATTCTTCTGATTTAAGTAAAATAAATGTTTCTTTCCCAAGCCTACCCGAACAACAAAAAATAGCTCATTTTTTCACCACTTTAGATAAAAAAATAAACCAATTAGAAGAAAAGAAAAATGGTTTAGAAAAGTATAAAAAAGGAATGATGCAACAAATCTTCTCACAAGAACTAAGGTTTAAGGATGAGAATGGGAATGATTTTCCTGATTGGGAAGAGAAGAAGTTGGGGGAGGTAACAAATTACACAAAAGGTTTTGCTTTTAAATCATCTAATTACTCTGATATAGGCTCAAGAATCATTAGAGTTTCAGATTTAGGCGATAGTAAAATAAAAAGTAAATGCAATAAAATATTCATTAATGAATCAAGGTCAAAGGACTTTGTGAAATATAAATTAATCAAAGGAGATATTATTATTACAACTGTTGGGTCAAATCCTGAATTAAGAGGTTCTTCTGTCGGAAGAGGTATATTAGTAATGGAAGATAATCTTGGCTATTTAAATCAAAACTTGTTGAAATTCAATGTAAATTCAGAATTCAATAATGAGTTCATATATGGTTTTATTAATACAGATAAATATTTTCATTATATAAAATCAGTAAAAAGAGGTAACGCAAATCAAGCAAATATCACAGTTGTAGATTTATTAGATTATAAAATCGCACTTCCAAACTTAGATGAACAAACTAAAATAGCCAATTTCCTATCAAAAATAGACGCTAAAATAAATGCGGTAAATACCCAAATAGAACAAACCAACACTTACAAAAAAGGACTATTGCAAAGTATGTTTGTAAATTAAAACTATAAAAACAATGCGAAATAATAAATATATACTTATTTTTGTATTAACAGTACACACCACGCTACCCATTAGAACAGCGTCCCAGGGTGTGTCTTTTGCTTTTATAGCTTTTGTAAACACGCTTGTTTCTCCCTTCAAAAACAGCAATTATGTTTGCTAAAAAGGCTAAAACCATACAAGAGCACATAGAAAAACTTCAAGAAAGAGGTTTGCAAATTGCTAAACCCCACATTGCAGAAAAATATTTACAAAACATAAGTTATTATCGTTTAGGAGAATATTGGTATGTAATGCAATCCGATAAAGAAAATCATATAAAATTCCAGAAGCAGAAAGAGAAGAAAAAATGCGAGAATTATGGGCTGACGAGTACTGTAAATCTGATATTGAAACTTTTGATGGTGTGTTGGTTCGTTTTTATGAAGATATTTTTGACCACTGTTTTTATGAAAGTGCCAACCGAAAAGAAAAAGACAAGTCAATTTTATCTTTAAATCGTCTTGAAAAAATACTTTGGATAAAAGACACCTTAGAAGATGCTGATCCAATTCTAAAAAAAGGATGGGATACTAAAAATAAAGAATATTTTACAAACAGAAGAGTTGCTATTGTAAAAGGTAATTATGTTGTGATAATCCGTTTTACAGGTGTATTAAAAGCTAAATTTGTAACCGCTTATGAAAAAAATGACATTGAAAACATATTAGATGGCCCAGATTTTGAAAAAAGCAAGCAGTTTTTTAGAGAAATATAAGCACAAAAAAAACGTTGATTCGGGTTCAACGTTTAAGACCTTTGTAAATTCCCTACCACAGGTAAAGAACAATACAAATATACAAAATGTTTTTAAATATGAATACTTAGAAACAAAATACCTGTACTTTGCACATATCCTAATTCAAAAAAGATGCCAAATTAACAATAGCAAATGTCTAAACAACCAGAACAAGTATTAGAAAATCAATTAGTGGCACAACTGCAAAAGTTGAAGTACGAAAAAGTACTTATTAAAGATGAAAATGCTTTAGTTTCAAACCTAAAAACGCAATTAGAGAAACACAACAAAATTGTTTTTTCGGATAAAGAATTTGACAGAGTGCTTAATATATTAAGCAAAGGTTCGGTATTTGAAAAAGCCAAAACACTAAGAGAAAAACAACATATAGAACGAGATAATGGAGACAACCTCTATTTTGAGTTTCTAAACACAGACTTTTGGTGTCAAAACCAGTTTCAGGTAACGCATCAAGTTACTATGGAAGGCAGTTATAAAAACCGTTATGATGTTACTTTACTTATCAATGGTTTGCCATTGGTACAAATAGAACTAAAACGTAGAGGTTTAGAAATGAAAGAAGCCTTTAATCAAATTAATAGGTATCAAAGACACTCGTTTGGGGCAAAATCGGCATTGTTTCAATATGTTCAAATTTTTATTATTAGTAATGGTGTAAACACAAAGTATTATGCCAATAACAGAAACCAATCCTTTAAACAAACCTTTTATTGGACAGACAAAGACAATAAACGTCAAACCAATATTTTAAACGGTTTTACAAGCGATTTTTTAGAGCCTTGCCATATTTCAAAAATGATAAGCAAGTACATTGTGCTCAACGAAACGCATAAAATATTAATGGTGTTAAGACCGTATCAATTTTATGCGGTAGAAACCTTAGTAAATCAAGTAGAAAACTCAAACAACAACGCATACATTTGGCACACCACAGGTTCGGGTAAAACCTTAACTTCTTTTAAGGCAAGTCAAATTATTATGAATATGCCACAAGTAAAAAAAGTGGTATTTGTGGTCGATAGAAAAGATTTAGATTATCAAACCACCAAAGAGTTTAACAGTTTTAGTAAAGGAAGTATTGACGGAACAGACAATACCAAAGCATTGGTAAAACAATTTTCGGACGATACAAAACTGATAGTGACTACTATTCAAAAACTAAATACAGCCATTAGCAAAGCCAAGTATTTATCTAAAATGGAGCAATTACAAGACGAACGAATTGTATTTATTTTTGATGAATGCCACCGTTCGCAGTTTGGTGAAACGCATAACCGAATAAAAGACTTTTTTCATAACAATCAAATGTTTGGTTTTACGGGTACACCTATTTTTAAAGACAATGCCGTAAAAAATGAATTAGGAAAACGTACTACCAAAGAACTATTTGGCGAGTGTTTGCACAAATACGTAATTACAGATGCTATTAAAGATGAAAATGTACTCAAATTTTCGGTAGAATATGTAGGACGTTACAAGCGAAAAGAATCTGCTACCGAAATAGATATTGAAGTAGAAGACATTGACACCGAGGAGTTAATGGATAGCGAAAAACGGTTAGATAAAATTACCGATTATATTATTGCGAATCATGACCGTAAAACACACCAAAAAGAGTTTACAGGAATGTTTGCTGTAAGTGGTATAAAAAGCTTAATAAAGTATTACGATTTATTTCAGAAGAAAAAAGAAGCAGGCAAACACAATTTAAAAATAGCAACCATATTTAGTTATGTTGCTAATGAAGATGATGCAGATGCCAACGGATTTATTCCAGAAGAAGTTTCTGTTGTAGAAGAATCTCCTGCTTTGTATGGAATGAATGTTCACAGCAGAGAGAAATTAGACGAATATATTGTGGATTACAACAAAATGTTTGGCACTAAATTTTCTACTAAAGACAGCCAATCGTTTTATAATTATTACAATGATGTTTCAAAGAAAGTAAAAGAGCGTAAAGTTGACATTTTATTGGTAGTCAATATGTTTTTAACAGGTTTTGACAGTCCACCGTTAAATACTTTATATGTAGATAAAAACTTAAAATACCACGGTTTAATACAAGCATATTCAAGAACAAACAGAATACTAAACGAGCAAAAATCTCAAGGAAACATTGTTGTGTTTAGAAACTTGAAAAAGGCTACTGATGAAGCCATAACATTGTTTAGTAATAAGGAAGCCATTGAAGTAATTATAATGGAACCTTATGATGATTACGTAAATAAGTTTAATGAAGCTTTTATTGAATTAATAAAGATTACGCCAACAGTAAACAGCGTTAACGATTTAGTTTCAGAAGAAGATGAATTGGCTTTTATAAAAGCTTTTCGTCAATTAATGCGAATTAAAAACATTCTAAATGCTTTTTCAGATTTTAAATGGGAAGATTTAGCAATGACCGAGCAACTTTTTGAAGATTACAAAAGCAAGTATTTGGATTTATGGCAAAAAGTAAAAAGCGATAATGCTGTTGAGAAAGTTTCTATTTTAGAAGATGTAGATTTTGAATTGGAATTAATTCACAGAGACGAAATCAATGTGAATTATATTATTCAGTTATTAATAAAACTAAAATCTGATGTTCAAAAAGACGTTTCAAAAACGGAGCAAGAAATAAGCAACTTACTAAATACAGAAGTAAATTTAAGAAGTAAGCGAGAGTTAATACAAAATTTCATAGACGAGAATCTTCCAACCATAGAAGACACAGACGACATTCCAGAAGCGTTTGAAGTGTATTGGAATGAAGAACAGCAAAAAGCGTTTAAGAAACTGACCAAAGAAGAAAACCTATCTGAAGAAAAAACACAGGAACTGATAGAAAACTATCTGTATGCAGAACGTGAACCTTTGCGAGATGAAGTATTAGATTTAATAGAGGGCGAAAAACCGTCTGTATTAAAACGTAAAAAATTAGGAGACAAGATATTAAAACAGATTGTTGAATTTGTTGATACATTTATAAACGGAATAACAGGAAACTAGCGTAATGAAAAGCCAACGCACAAAGCCATACACATTGCCAAGTCGCTCAAAAGCCAACCGCTAAGGCCAAAACTTGTCGGCAGCGTATATCTGCCCCAACGCTGAAAACGAAAAGAAAATAAACCACGAAAACACAACAATGTGTATAGTGCATAGCCCCTTTCGGGATGCTACGACACCATACATTAACCGTTCTAGTGCATTAAAAACAACTCTGCTGAAAATTCAATCCGAACTGACTTTATTCAAATGTTTTTACTAAATTTGTATCCAAGTAGATACAGTATTTATGTTCTTTATTGAGAAAACATCTGAATTTGATAAATGGTTGAGAAAGCTAAAGGATTTCAAGGCTAAATCTAAAATCATTTTCAGAATTCAAAAATTGGAAACTGACGAACATTTTGGCGATTGCAAGACAGTTGGCGATGGAATTCGGGAAGTGTGAATAAATTTTTCAAAAGGCTATAGAGTTTACTTCAAAGAGAAGGCCGGAAAAATAATTGTTTTGCTAATCGGTGGAGACAAGTCCACTCAACAAAAGGACATTGAGAAAGCGAAAGAAATTTGGAAAAATTTAAATAAATAGAAAATGGGAGCTTCAAGATTTGAAATAGCGGATTATTTAGACAGCAAAGAGATGATTGTGGAATATCTCAATACTGTTTTGGAAAATGGAGATAATTCAGATGTGATTAATGCAATCGGACATATTGCAAAAGCTATCGGAATGACAAAAATTGCGGAGGAAACTGGTTTGAGCAGACCGAGTTTATACAAAGCATTATCAGACGGAGCGAAACCTCAATTTTCGACAATAATGAAAGTGTTAAAAGCAATCGGAGGACAAATCCAAGTGAATCCAATGCCTGCACAAAAGAGTAACGCACCACAAAATAGGCTTTGACGGTCAGCCTGTAAAAATCGAAGGTTTTTACATTAATGTATATCTAAAAGTTTGTATCTTCGATAAAAAACTTAGCAAACAGGCCGCCGCAAAGCCTCAACTTAAGCAATTTGAAAAACAGAGAAATTGAGTAAATTAAACCTAAACTGCTTATTTAAATTAGCCTTTTCACCAACTAACGTAGATGATTTTAGTTACTTGGTAAATGACCCTTTACTTCCAAATCTATTGAGCGAATCATCTTTTTATTTTTTATGTAAAAGACCTTGTCTATTATTTAGGCAACTTGAAATAAAGGATTTTACAATCGTTGGACAAATTTATCAAACAGTTACCGAAAAAATTATTGATTTTAAACTTCCCCTTTTTCAAGAAAATATAATATCTGGTGATAAAAGAAAAATAAAAATAGGATTAAGCCACAACAAGGGATTTAATTCTAAAATGGCTTCCAAAAAAAATTTGTACTTAAAAGAATATGACAATATTGAGTTGATTAAAGTTTCTGAATCCGAAGAAAATGAAAATTCTTTTATAAAATATATAACGCCGGACATTATTCTTGAAAGGAAATGGAACAAAATGTGGACTTGTGAATTAATAGGCGAATTGAATCATCAAAGTACATTTGACATTCTTTACATAGGAGAATCTGTTAAACAACCAATATGGAAAAGATTAAATAGTCATAGTAAATTACAAAATATCTTATCCCGAGAAAATCCTTTTTATCCAGGAATGAAAATTTCCAGTGAAATAATGATACTTCTATTTGAGCTAAAGAGTACTGATGATTCAAGAATGTTGAGAGAGATGAAAAAAGAAGATATTATTAAATATATTACTCAAAAAGATAATGCGGCTGAAAAAAATATTTTCTACGATATCGAAAAAGCGTTTATAAAAGCATTTAATCCAAGATATAACATTCAGAAGTATGATAATTATCCAATAAGTGAAAATGGACTATATAAAGACAATTACCAAAGTCTAACTTATTCTATATCTGACCCAATAACATTAGTTTATAATGGAAAGTTATTTGAATGCGGAGTTAATAAAACAAAAACGAATTATATTCAAGTAAATGTTGAACAAAAAGAATTAAAAATAAAAACTGCTTACAGTGAAAAAATAGAGACCGATTAGCGACTGCCATAGAACATTTTGCTTGTAACGGAAAAAAAACACCTCCGTCAAAGCAAAGCTTTAAAGACAGGTTTTATTTCAATTTAAAAAACACTCCAAATCGACCACCAAACCAAAAGTTTCTGTGAAAATATCTTTTTGTACTTTGTTCTTTAAAAAACAAAAGATAGTTCAACTGTGGAGCTAATTTAACACTGAATTTTTCGTTCACAAAATACGTTATACCCACATTAAATTCTGTGGTACTCAATTGAAAATTCGCAAAGTTCCCGTAAGTATCATTTGAATTCCCTTCACTATTTTTTTCACTTCTCAAGATGGATAAGTTATAGTTTATCCCTGCCGATAAATCAATTGCCCAACGACTTTTCAAGGGAATACTGTAAGCTATTTTTAGTGGAATCCCCAATAAATGATCCTGCATTTTTTTGTCTGGAGTAAATGAATAAAGGCTAGTGTAGCGAATACCAGATTCTAAATAAAAGCTGTTTTTTAGTTTTTTTATTACCGAAAGTTCCAAATTCATAATACTTGACACTTTAAACATATTTTGATTAGTTGAAAGCTCTCCTAAAGAATTATTAGGATTTGAAAATTGAGGATTATCATTATCTGGTAGGTTCTTCAAGTTATTTGAACGTAAATTGTTGTATGAAAATGTTAAACCAACAATCCATTTGTTTTCTTTGGTGGTTGGAATGTTTGAATCTGTTTTCAACAATTTACTGTATTGCTCCACAAACTCTGGAAATGGTATTGTCTTGATATTCAGGTTTTTTATTGAAGAGTCATTGTTTGTTTTATTTCCATCAGCTCTGTTGCTTTTCTTTTTATTGTTTAAGATTGTTTGATTTATTTTTTCCTCCTTTAAACCTCTAATTGAAGGACTTGCAGTATTTAGTTTTATCTTTTCATGAATTAAACTACGTTGCTGTTCTTTCTTTTCAACAATTAATGCATTTGATTTTAAATTAAATTGTTTGGGGATGCTTTGTGTTGCTTTGTTATTTATCTTATTAGATGTTAGCGTTTTATCTTTATTTGTTCCTATTTGTTTTTTATCGGTATTCAAATCAACTTTTATTGATGAGGAATTAGCCTTTTTATTGTTCGATTCTTTTGAGTTTTCAGTCTTAGTGTTAAGAACCTCATCTGTGTCAATGTTATTCAATAAGTGATACGTAGTAATTGTACAAATAGCCAGTACAAAAGCAGATAAAAAGAAAATAATAAAGAATCTTTTTGTGCGACTTTTCTTTTGAATTTTTGACATAACAGCCTTTTTAGTAGCATTCGTTGATGTTACATCAAAGTCTTTAAACTTGTCTTTTAAAAAAGCTCTTTCGTTATGATCCGACATATTTTATAGATTTAATTTTTTTATTCTTTTGTTCTCATTTTCAATCATTATTCTTAATGCTACTTTTGCACGACTGTATTGTGATTTTGAAGTTCCTTCAGAAATTTTAAGCATTTCACCAATCTCTTTATGTGTATATCCTTCAATTGCATATAAATTAAATACAGTTTGAAAACCAGTAGCTAATGCCCTAATCTTTGATAATAAGTCTTCCAACTCTAATTCATCCAAATATGTTATGCTCTCTTGATGATGTTGGAATTGAGTATCATCGTCATAAAAAACTAATTTCTTTTTCCGTAGGAATGCCAATGCAGTATTGACTGTGATAATTCTAATCCAACCACCTAAATCACCTTGACTTTTAAAAGTGTGCAGTTTATTAAAAACCTTTATAAAAGACTCTTGTACAATATCTTCTGCTTGAATATTGTTTTTAGAATAGCGCAAAGCAATTCCTTTAACCAGATTTGAAAATCGGTCGTATAACTCTTCTTGTGCCCTTGGTTTATGTCTTAAGCAATCTTTTAAAAGAGTAGCATCATCATATTTTTTATACTTATTCAGTTTATTTAAATATCAATCCAATTTTTAATTCAATTCTGTTCATGTGATGAATATATATGTCGTTTGAAGATGAGTTCCAAATGGATTGCGTTCGAACTAACCGATTAAAACGATATCCTCCTCCTATTGTAATTCCAAAATGATCAGAGGTATAGCAAACCATATTTAACGAACCTCCTATCATGAATCCTTCTTTTTGATGTTCCAAATCGTTTATCGGAAACATATATCCACTCTGAATTGCTAGATATGGCGTGATATAATGGTTAAAGATATGATACTTTAACTCCAAGTACAAAGGCAGGCGCGAATGACTGTCATAATTTTCTATTGATGTTCCAATTGCTGCTCCCCATTTCCGATTAAAGTTTACACCGGCCTTTAAATGTAAAAAAACATTCGTTCGTTGACCTGTTGAAACTAAAGATTCTATATTAAGGAATGTCCTTTTGTGAGGCTTGTAGCCACTATTTGGTTTGATCGTGTCGATTTCGATACGCTTATAAACCAAGCTACTTCCGTCTTTGGTTTTAATCTTTATTTTAACAGAATCTTCATAAATAATCCTCCCTTTTATTTCTGACCCATTGCTCAATACTGTTGTGCTAGCAAACTGTCCATACCCAGTAAGGCTAAAAGTTAAAGCTAGAATAAGTATATTTATTTTCATAGGTCTATAATTGTTTTTTAAAGGTCATATGGAATCGTCATTTTTTAGTCATCCGTGTCTAAATGTGCAGCTACCTTCGCAGGTGTTCAGATCTTTTATGGCTTATTTCATATTTATTGTACGATTTGGATTGTACTTAATAAGATCAATTCTGCAGGATTTGAATAGTCATATTGTTTGATCGCGTTTTCTCCAATCACAATTGCTATCTCATTATTTGGAATAATATCTATAGCCGTTATATCATCGAATGTATGCATCAAATTACTTCCAGATTCGACTGGGTCCGCAGCGTCAAACACTTTTAATCCCGCAATTCCATCACAGATAAATAGGAGGTTATTATCAATTCCTAAGCCATGTGGATTAGTCATGGGAGAAGAGCTTACTATAAATGGATTGTTGTAATCCGAAATATCTATAATGTCTAATTGATTAATTGCGCCACCACAACCTGTGCCTGAGCGAACAGTAACATAAGCATAGTTATCCTTTACTACAACCGGATCACATGCAGTAAAGTGATTTACAGTGCTTAAATATTGAGGCTGGCTAGGGTTACTCGTGTTATAGATTAACATCCCCGTAGTTGTTCCCATAAATATGTGATTGTTGTATGCAAAAAGTGTTTCTACTTCTCGATTTACTGTAATGCCTTCGTGGAGCTCAGGATTGTCAGGTGTGGATATATTAAATGGTTTTAAACTTACCTTATCCATTACATACAAATAATCATTAATTAATGTAAATTTTGTTATCGAACCTGAAATCCCTTGGTTTTGCCCTTGGTTTGAATCAAATGAATTAGAAAAATTCATCGTCTCACAATTTGGGCAGTTTAGCCATTGTGAACCAGAATATTCTATTTCTTCTTTAATCGTTTCAAGTTCCCATCCAATAACGACCCCTTTGTTTTTATCCACTACATTTAAAGGGTAATCATCCTCCGACTGAGGTAAAGCTTCGGGAAATGCATCTTTTACTCTATTCAATTCCACAGGTTGTTGAATCGATGAGATATCAAAAACAACTAAGTCAATGTAGCTATTTGCATAAAGTCGATTTCCACTTATTTCTAAACCAGTACAACCAATTAGTTCAAGAAATCCAATTTGTTGAGGTGATTCCGGTGAAGAGTTATCAATAAAATGAATTCCTTTTTCGGGATCGGTGATAAAAATATACTGATCCTTTATATAAATATTCCCTTTTACCGTTATCAACTTAGGACTTTTAAATATTGTTTCCTTCCTAAAATCTTCATAAGCCGTGTAAATAGGACTATAAACGTTATGTTTTTTAAAAACTTTGTCTCTACAACCAGTTATTCCAATAATCAATAACAATAGACAGCTCAATAATAAATTCGTTTTCATCTTCTTAGGTTTTTTTTGCTTTACCAGTCTGATGCAGCAACTTTAAAATTGGTTGCAATGTGATGAAAATATATTTATTTTTTTAAGGACGAGTGTGAGGGTAATTCAACAACTGAAATTGATTTTTTTATTCTCTAATAAGAAGTCGTTTTACAATGACGGAAGCTCCTGGGTTTGTCGATATCGACTTTTGGAAAACCTTCGTCAAAAATAGATGAGGGGAATGTCTTGAATACTTTCGATGATTTTGTTGACAATTTTTTTAAATGCAAGACTTAAGTCTGTGTTTATGTTATCGTAGTAAATATATGCATCTTTGATGTCGAGATCGGCAGCTTCAGAAATAGATAATGAATAGTTCATTATCTATTAAATATTTCTTGTTTCGCTTCTTCCCAGCTCCTTGTATTCATTCTACCTTCTTCAACCAGCTTTAATCTTCTTTCTACTTCCTGCTGCTGTTCAATAAGAATATCAACTTCAATTTCATCAGATACGGAAACATAATCTAGTTTTTGAATAAGATTTAAAAAAGATTTTAACTCACTTTCATCGATATTTAAAGTGATTTGTTTCATGATTTTATTTAATTCTATTTCAGAAATACAGCAAAGTTTGACTAAAACCAAATCTTAAAATCCCGGCCACCGCGAGAATTTTTCTCAGCCAGCTACTGCGAGATTACATCTCGTGGTCTGGCTCACCCATTCGTAAACTTATACCCAACTCCCCTAATACTATGAAACAACAAAGGATTCTTGGCATCTGCTTCAAACAGTTTCCTAAATGATAAAATATAATTGTCTATCGTTCTCGTCGTTGGATAAGTGTCTTTTCCCCACAACTGATCTAATATAAAATCACGGGATACAACTTCTCCTTCGTGCTCATCAAAAAGCTGTAAAAGCTCAATTTCTCTTTTTGATAATTCAGTGATGAGGTTTTCTTCCTTTTTTACTTCGTATGTGAGTAGATTTACATTGAAATCTCCTATTTCTAAATGTTGATCTTTTGGTTTTTTGCCTTGGTGTCTTAAAATCAGAACCTGAACGCGCAAAAGTAATTCCTCTAAATCAAATGGTTTAGCTAGAAAATCATCTGCGCCTAGTTTAAGTCCTTTAATTTTATCTGAAGAAGTTCCTTTGGCAGAAACGAATAAAATTGGGGTATCAGCAACACTTTTGTACATGGAGCAAATATCCCAGCCGCTCACTTCTGGCAACATAACATCCAAAATCACCAAGTCATATTCTGCAACCGTTGGAGCATGATCGATGGCTTTTCGTCCGTTATTAATACAGACAACATTGAAGCCTTCTAGCTTTAAGTTTAATTCAACAACATTGCTTAAACTTTGCTCATCTTCAATGAGTAATATTTTCTTGAATGAATTTGGCATTTTATATAAAAGTAAATCTTTTTTTATTTCAAAAATACAAAGAATAAAGGAATGAAATTATTCTGAAGCGTTATATTAAACAAATACAATTCACAGTGAGTTTAACGGCAGAAATACGTTTTATAATCCATGCATTTTTACTAGAGCTAAAAGAGATAAAAAGTGTCTGCAAGAAAACTAATGATGTTTAATTCTATGATAAGAAAACTCCAAACACAAGGCTTGTTAAGTTTTTAATTGTCAGTATTTTATATTTATAAATGACTGCAATTAAAAACAAGTATAACGCAGTAATTGGAGTTTTTCACAAAGACTAAATAGATTTTCTAAAATTTATATGGGTACAAGTTACTTTAATCGTCTTTTTTTCGTTTATTTTACAGAAAAATAGAGCTGATTATTACCGATTACGTATTTTCCTCCTCTTATTTTAATACAAAACAACTTATATAAATGGATAAACTGGTTGCTCAATTTCCAAAACAAATCGCGGATGCTATAGAAATAGCGGCACGCAGTAATCTTTCTTTTTATAAAAACAAAACCTTTAACAATGTGGTTATTTGCGGAATGGGGGGATCTGGAATAGGTGGAAAAATGGTTTCGCAGCTTTTTGCAGACCAAGCAAAACTTCCAATTGTTTTGGTTCAGAGTTATAAAGTTCCAGGTTTTGTGGATAAAAACACTTTGGTGATTGGATCTTCTTATTCTGGAAATACTGAAGAGACTTTATCAGCTATCAAGTTAGCAAACGAAAAAGGCGCAACAATTGTTGGCGTGAGTTCGGGAGGTGAATTGGTAAATTTTTGTAAGCAAAACAATTACGATTATATAAAAGTGCCTGGTGGAAATCCTCCACGAAGCATGCTTGCTTTCTCTGTCGTTCAGTTAATTAGTATTTTAGCTGAAGCAGGAATTATCGATACAAATGCGATTGATACAATTGCAAAATGTCGTCATTTGTTAAATGATGAATTAATTACGATTAAAGACGAAGCTAAAAAATTATCAAAACATCTTTTCAATAAGCAATGTACGTTTTATACGGATTCAGATTTAGAATTTGTAGCAATTCGTGCGCGTCAACAAATCAATGAGAACAGTAAACGCTTGTGTTGGCACCATGTAATTCCTGAAATGAACCACAACGAACTTGTTGGTTGGGCAGGAGGAGACGATAGTTTTGCTGCAGTTTTCTTTGTTTCTCAGTATTTATCAGAAAGAAATATAAAAAGAACAGAACTCAGTAAAGAGATCATAAGCGGTAAAACGAAAAATGTTTTAACAATTGAAGGTAGAGGTAAATCTGTTATTGAAGAATCATTTTACTTCATTCATATTATCGATTGGGCATCTTTGTTTCTTGCAGATTTGATCAATATTGACCCTGTGGAAGTCAAAGTAATTGACTATCTTAAAAACACATTAGACAAATCTTAATTTATGCCAGCCAAGGTAATACTGGAAGATTTAGGAGTTATCGATTATAAAAAAGCGTGGGATTATCAAGAGAAACTCTTTAAATCCACAGTTGATCTCAAAATTGAAATCCGCAGAAATGAAACCACAGAACAAACAAAGAATTATTTGTTGTTTTGTGAGCATCCCCATGTTTATACATTAGGGAAAAGCGGGGATCAGTCTAATTTATTACTTTCTGAAGACAGATTAGAGGAGATCAATGCCACATATTATAAAATCAACAGGGGAGGAGACATTACTTATCACGGTCCTGGCCAGCTGGTAATGTATCCAATTTTAGATTTAGAATCTTATTTCTTCACGGATATTCATAAATATATGCGCTTTCTTGAGGAGTCTGTAATCAGAACCTTAGCGGAATACGGAGTTGAATCTGGCCGAGTTGATGGTTACACTGGGGTTTGGTTAGACGGAGGAAAAAGCAACGAACGCAAGATTTGTGCAATGGGCGTAAAGTCCTCTCGTTGGGTAACGATGCACGGAATTGGTTTCAATGTAAATACAGACCTCAATTATTTTAATTACATTGTTCCTTGCGGTATTGAAGATAAAAGTGTAACTTCCCTCGAGAAGGAGTTGGGTCGTCCAGTAGATATGGATGAGGTAAAAACCAAACTTCAACAGCATGTAGCCACACTTTTTAATGCGCAATACATCAAAACATAAAAGAGGTTTTTGGAAAAAGGGAAAACGCCTTCTTCTTATTCTTTTGTTGTTTTTTGCATTTATTAATCTTGTGATTTTTATCACTGGTAAAACCTATCTCTACAAAGGAGTTCAATCAACCTATCTAAAAGGAAAATCTGGACCAGGAATTTACGATTCTATTCTTTTCCCTGTGCGTGTTGCAAAACATTCAACTGATCCAAAGAAGTGGGAGGTGAGTGAATCAATGATTCCTTTAGACAATACTTCAATTGATTTACTTAACGAAATAAAAACCACGTCTTTTTTGATTGTGAAAGACGAAAAAATCATTTATGAATCTTATTATGGTGAGCATTCAAAAAATAGGAAAAGCAACTCTTTTTCCATGGCGAAAAGTTTTATAGGATTACTGATTGGAATAGCTGTTGATAAAAATGAAATAGAAGGTTTTGACGCACCAATTGGTGATTATCTCCCCTTTCATCTAGAGCATGACAATGAAATCACTATTCGCCATCTTTTGGGGATGTCTAGCGGTCTGGATTGGTCAGAGAGTGGAGATAATCCTTTTTCAGATAATGCGGAGGCTTATTATACTTCGGAATTGACAGAATTCATGAAAAAAGAAACATTTGATCAACCACCTGGTGTCGATTTTGAATATGCAAGTGGAAATAGTCAATTGTTGGGAATCATTTTAGAAAACGCTACAGGAAAAAATACTACAGAATACTTTCAAGAGAATATATGGTCAAAAATTGGAGCAGAAAATGATTTATTGTGGAGTTTAGATCATGAAAACGGTGTAGAAAAAACTTTTTGTTGCGCCTATGCTACAACGCGTGATTATGCAAGAATTGGACAACTCATTTTAAATGATGGGAAATGGGGAGATGAAGAAATTATTTCACCCAAGACATTGAAGACAATTACTTCGCCTTTTAATCTGAAATCTCAATTTTACGGTTTACACTTTTGGATATTTAATCACCCTAAATATCCGGCTATTTATGCACGTGGAATTTTAGGTCAGTATATTATTATCATTCCTTCTTTAGCTGTTGTAATGGTGAGGACAGGGCAAGAAAGAAAAGAGAAATATGTTATTCCAAAAAAGAATAGGGGAGATTTTGACTTTGTGCTTAAAAATAGTTACAAAGAGCACCATCCAACAGATCTTTTTAATTATTTTTCCATCCTCGATTATGTTTTAGAGCAAGGAGAATAATTAGAAGTAGATCAAGAAAATGTATAGTGTTATGAGAGAGGAGTTGAAGGGACCAGAAGCTGAAAACGTTTATGTTGCAATAGTCCAAGAATTAGGAGAAGATGACGTAATGGTATATGACGTTTATCTCATCAACGAAAGAGAAGATATCTTAGAACAAGTTTTAATTACTTCGAAAGGGTATGCTACAAATAAAGAAACAGGTGAAAAAGTTGAAACAACTACTTTAAGAAAAGATTTGGGTGGATTAATTCCATTTTCAGCGCAAAAAGTTGAGCCTATCATGGAAGATGTGATGGCATTAACTAATGAATATTGGGTGTGCTTCTGGATTGGAAATAAAATGTACGACAAGAAATTTATTGTTCATTCTGATTTAATAAAAGAAGAGAATTTCGTTTATATTTCTTTGCTGAATCTGAAAGGAGTAATGGTAGGATAAATCAGTGAAGAGCAAGATTTTTGAGTGCGAAGGTTGAAGGAGTTTTAACCGCACTCGCGCTTCGTTGCGCTGAGCTTTTAGATGTGAGCTCGTCGAAGTGGAGGCGCAAAGGTTTAGCACTTGCGTTGCGTTGCGTTTGAAAAATTGAGATTAACATAAAAAAAATAAATTTCAGATTAGTTTATAAAAATAAATTACGAATTACGAATGAATCAATTACGAATTTTCAAATCATTGAATCTTTGAGTCCACTCCGAAAAGCCTGATTCTTTGTTTAAATCAAAAAATCAGCATTTTTATAAAGTGTAAAACACAGGAAAACAAGTGTTTACAAATTTATATTTAGCCGATTTTGAGCGTTTTTCTTGATAATGGAGTTTTCGGAGCAGACTCAATCTTTCGAATCCTTGAATTGGGTTACTAAGATAAGTCGTAATTATTTAAAAAGAGATTCCTCGTCGTTTCACTCCATCGGAATGACAGGTTTTCGTTGGCTTGGGTGGGGTAAAATTTGCTCAAGCGAAGCTTGAGTAAATTTTACCCCAAAGACCTCCCTATAAACTGTAATTCAGATAGTTAATAAAATGTTATATTTTAACAACTGAAGAGTCCCTTCTTTCTTTTTGATAAAATTTAACTTTAGACAAAATTAATTGATACGATTCTTGGCTGTTATTATTGAAAAAACACAAGGCTAAAATTAGTGATAAACGACCTATCTTGGTAGCCCAAAAAATTAATATATTACGATAAATAATCTAATGGTGTTATTTAATATTTTCTTTTATTAGGCCGTAATTAAATCAAGATTTAAACTTTAGAATACAATACAAATTTGTTAAATAGTGACTGGTCGAAAACAGACGATTTTTATAAATTGTATAAATTTTGAGAGCTATTTATTCAATCATAATAATTTTTTAAGGTTTTTCCCGATTTCTCGGGGCAGGCTATGAGCTTGCTTTGCTGCGGTTTGGTTTTATTTCTTTAGGAGATGCCATAGCATCAGCCGACGAGAAAAAAAGTAAAATAGACTCAAAAGAATCAATTTTAATTTTGTTTCCGACTAGACACTAATTAGTGCCTGGTCGTAAACCTTCAAAGTGTTAACAACTGGTGCTGTAATTCATAAATTCCATCGCTTATTTCACTCCTCTTTTTCCTTTATACTTCGTTAAAATTTTAAACCGTAACTATGGCTATGCTTGAAAATTTTGCCTTGTCTAAAGAAAAAATTTAAGCGAAATTTAAGCACCGTTATTTATGAGTTACAGCACTAGTTTAATAACTTCCTTTTCATTATTGAATCTATCTCCGAAAATAGCGTTATTTTAATACAAACAACGTGTTTACTGGTTTTAGCGCCAATAGATTCGTAATAAATTTGATAAAATGCGTAGACGATTTGAGTTATGTCCCGACATAGGAAGCACCCCAATTGAAGAGGTCGAGATTCTTTTAAAAAGTAGAGATGAACTACCTCCAGTTTTATTGGCCTTACAAAC
>Ga0307937_1000332_pt1 | contig 30214 bp, 26 predicted proteins | sample OrgLakmetagenom3_FD_201814 | JGI IMG/M metagenome (GOLD analysis project Ga0307937, IMG submission 201814) | Saline water microbial communities from Organic Lake, Antarctica - #3 | ecosystem: Environmental > Aquatic > Non-marine Saline and Alkaline > Saline | place: Antarctica: Organic Lake...
AGAATGAGTATTGCGTTTCTGCTTTGCCATTAGTAAGTCCTACAAAAGCGGCTTGGCACTATCTTAAACCATTGTCTTGATTTCGGGGTCCACTATAGACAGTGACACTTTAATCTTTCCGATAAGCTCATCTCTTAGCTGCAAGACTGATTTATCGTCATTCGACGGCTCATAAACTCCGGCTAAAGTTTGTGCTACCAGTCTTTGGTAGTTTTCTGACACTGTTTGGTCATTCAGCATTAAGTTTGAAAGTTTTGCCTGTACTGTTGGGTCGGATTGACTATTCAAGTTCCGGACAGTAAAGTCCGGTTCATTTCTGTATGCCGTTCTGAAATAAAATTTACCTCTAGCATCATGGCCAGACACTTGAGCTTCATTGTGAAATTCTATTGTGACTCTGTTTTGATACCAATTCCGCTCTGTGGAACTTTCTCCCTTTTTTTCAATATAATCCTGCGAGCCGGGTTGTCCAAAAGCGTTAAGCTGATACCAGTGGTTGAGAGACTCAAATAATGAGGTTTTACCACTCCCATTTGGGCCAACGAGAATAATTAGCTTTGCCGCTTCAGGTATTCCGGTTATTTCTAAGTCGGCAAATCTTTTAAATTTATTTAACGCAATCCTTTTTATTTTCATTGTCTTCCTGGCTTAACTTCCAAGTTGTGATTAATTGGAGCTGATGACACATAACGCGAAGCTAAGCGGCGTGCTTTAGCGCGTCCGGTGGAGGGCCGAAGGCCCGGAACGAACTTAAGCGATTTGTTAGGCCTCAAGTGGTGCCATCACTCGGGCCTGACACTCTTGATGGAGCTTCAGGAGTTGATGCATTTATGCCGAGATTGTTTTTGCGCCGCTCCTCATGAAGGCGCTTTAACCAGTAGGCGTGATGATTTGACTGCACTCCCTCGACAAAAAAATGCGAGGGCAATTCGGCTTTTCCTGCGGAAGCACTCGCTAACTGGTGCCACCACTGTTCTTCTTGCCACTTCGTCTTTATTACATGGCACTGAACGAGCCTCTCAAGGTCCTTCCAGGAGAAGCTCGGTGTGATTGACAGGTACTGATGAACTAAAAGGATGTAGAGAGCAGAAGCTTTCTCATGGCTTTGCCATAGCCAACGCGGAAGATCAGAACCTGCCTGCGGAATCCAAAGGTCTTGTATGACCTCATGATCCGTTATCAGGAACCGTGCCATTCCGATTGCGCTGATGAGTTGCTGACGCCTTAACGTTTCTGCTGCGGCGGCCCTACGAGCTGTAAGAATAGCGTAGCCAAGACTAAAAAAGCCTAATGTGGCTCCGACAATTCCCAGCCAGTTAGAGAAGTTATCATTTAACATGGCGGCGGTCCGTTCTGCGACGGTGGATGATTTGAGGCCTAACGTTAGCCTCAAGTGCGCGCTTGCGCGTCACGTTGAAGGCGCTTGTTAGGCAAACGGTGATGGTCAGATGGGCAACGGTCACTGCGCGAACTCGTAGATCACGCTGGTGATGCGCCCGCGCCAGTAAGGTTTCGCCCCCTCCGGTAGCAGCCAAGCTACTTCACCGTCCAAGGGCACGCGCATTCCATCGCGCTCCGCATAGCTCCAAAACCGCCCCTGCCAAGGTGTTGGCACCACTGCGCCGCCAACAGTGCGGCCGCGCGCTTCGGCGCTAACGGTCTCGATCAGCCCGTCTTCATTGAAGCGGAACAGTAGCGTTAGCGTGAAGTCGCCGTCCTTTAGTGTGGCGCGGGAGGAACGGTCATCCACGGCATCCCAACGTACGCCTTGGCTTGGCAGAAGCGCGGTCGGGTACCAAGCAGCTTCGGCAAAAAAGCGCATCAGTTCGCCCTGCGCCAATTCACCCGTTCCGCGAAGATTAACCATGGACAACAGTCCGAGCACCGAAGCATGCAGGATGCCTTCACCCGTAATGTAGGCGTCATGCACGTGCACCTGCAAGCCGGGCATCATCGCGACGCGCCCGTCCCAGTCGAAGCCGGGACGACGCGTGACCACGCGTTGGGTGGAGGTGAACGGTTTCCACTGTTCGGCCGTCTCGCCCATGTTGAAGGTGCCTGCATGCTCCACACTGACGGCGGCCACGATCGGCTGCCCCTCTTTCAACGCAGTTTGAAAAAATCGCTGAACCGGTGCGGGCAGACTTTCAAGTTCACGACTATTAAAGACCTTGGGCTCAACCGGAACTCTAGCGGCTTCGATCCGGCCGCGCAGTTCTCGCGTGCCGGATTCCCAATGGGATTTTCCGAAGAGGACAGCAGCAGCCACGACAGCGGCCAAGGCAAACAATATGAGAAGCATCACTTTCCACCACATGACGGATTCCTCTGCCTAACAGTAACTTGATAGGCCCCTTCGCGATTGCGAAAATACGACCGCTTCATGATTACACGCTCGAACTTCTGCAAACGCTTACCTATAGGTATATAAAACAACAGCTTAGTCGAACATTTTCGATTCTTCCACGTAATCATTTGACTTCTGTGATCCGCTCGCATAATAATACTGTATAAATATACAGCTATAACAGGAGTTACCTCATGGATGGGAAGCCACTTCGATTGCGCGATCAGGTTCATGCCGTCATTCGTGTGAATCACTACAGCATCCGCACGGAGAAAACCTACTGGTACTGGATTCGCTATTTCATCCGTTTCCACCAGATGAAGCATCCCCGGGATATGGGCCCACGGGAAGTTAATGAGTTTCTGACCTGGTTGGCTGTTCATCGGAACGTGGCAGCCGCAACTCAGTCGCAGGCACTGAATGCCCTGGTGTTTTTATACGCCAAAGTGCTTGATAAGCCCCTCGGGGAAATCGGCGAGGTTATCCGCTCAAAGAAACCACGGAAGTTACCGGTTGTACTCACTCATGAAGAGGCAATGTGCATTATCGGGAAGCTACGCCATCCCGACCACATAATTGCTTCGCTGATGTACGGTTCGGGCCTTCGTGTCACTGAAGCCTGCAGGCTCCGAATTAAGGACTTAGATTTTAATCAGCAAGTAATAACAGTGCGCGATGGTAAAGGTGCTAAAGACCGTACAACGCTGCTGCCGGGGACACTTATTGCTGAATTGAAAAGTCATATTGGTAAACCAGCGGGCTGTCACACTTTCCGGCACTCCTTCGCCACCGAGCTGCTAAAGCGCGGTAACGACATTCGTACAGTTCAGGATTTGCTCGGCCATGCTGATTTACGTACCACCCAGATCTACACCCATGTTCTTGGGCAAGGCTTTGCAGGGGTTCGTAGCCCTTTGGGTTGAGTCGTCAGTCGTCTTCGGGGTCTTCGCGGCTTAACCTTTGTAAATCAATAGGGGACAGATGTAAAATCTGTCCCCTTAGTAGTTTCCTTGGTACGCCCTAGCACACCAGCTGAGCGCCGGTCTGGTATTCAATCACTCGAGTTTCAAAGAAGCTCTTTTCTTTGCGCATGTTGGCTTACTCTTCCAGCCAAGGTGACACGTTTTTGGCACCTGGGAAGGGCTAAGGTGGGTGTCCAGTTAGCTCTGCCGGCTTTCGCAGCAGGCAGGGATGCCTGCGGTAGGGCTTGGGGGCAGGATGCCCCTGCAAGACCGGGCGAAAGTCGGTGGCGGGTGGGGCCGGGTTTTGGCTGGGGGTTAGCTGGGTGGAAAAATCAGGGCCTGTGGTTAGGTTTGCTTCCTGTCGCGCACGGGGTGCCCTCCTACCAGGGACTCGCTGGTAAACTTGAAGCGTTAGGCGCCGACCGGTACCGGCTTTCGCAGCAGGCAGGGATGCCTGCGGTAGGGCTTGGGGGCGGGATGCCCCTGCAAGACCGGGCGAAAGTCGGTGGCGGGTGGGGCCGGGTTTTGGCTGGGGGGTTAGCTGGGTGGAAAAATCAGGGTCTGTGGTTAGGTTTGCTTCCTGTCGCGCACGGGGTGCCCTCCTACCAGGGACTCGCCATGAATTTACTGAGGGTCAGGCACCGGCCGGTACCGGGTTTCGCAGCAGGCAGGGATGCCTGCGGTAGGGCTTGGGGGCAGGATGCCCCTGCAAGACCGGGCGAAAGTCGGTGGCGGGTGGGGCCGGGTTGTGACTGGGGGTTAGCTGGGTGGAAAAATCGGGGTCTGTGGTTAGGTTTGCTTCCTGTCGCGCACGGGGTGCCCCTTAATCGTGGAGACTGAGAAAGGCCGGGAAGCTTTGCTTCCTGTCGCGCACGGGGTGCCCTCCTACCAGAGACTCGACGAGAATTGACTAAGGGTTAGGCACCGGCCGGTACCGGGTTTCGCAGCAGGCAGGGATGCCTGCGGTAGGGCTTGGGGGCAGGATGCCCCTGCAAGACCGGGCGAAAGTCGGTGGCGGGTGGGGCCGGGTTTTGGCTGAGAGCTGGGTTATGCGGTTGGTTATGCTGCCAAGGTCCTTCGACAGGCTCAGGACGAACGGGGGGTGGGTCGGGTTCGGTGGTTGGTGGCACTTCGACAGGCTCAGGGCGAACGGGGGGTGTGTTTCTGTGGTTTGGTTTGCTTTTTGTCGCGCACGGGGTGCCCTCCTACATGGACAGTGCCACAAACTGACTGTGTGGCCAGGCACCGGCCGGTACCGACTTTCGCAGCAGGCAGGGATGCCTGCGGTAGGGCTTGGGGGCAGGAGGCCCCTGCAAGACCGGGTGAAAGTTGGTGGCGGTTGGGGCCGGGTTTTGGCTGGGAGTTGGGTTGGTGTGGTTGGTTATGCTCCCCGAGGTCCTTCGACAGGCCCCCTTTGTCAAAGTAGCTGGAACCTCAAGGTCATTGTTCAAACTTATGCCGAAATCGACACTGCGAACGACTCACTTTAGGCAATCACCGGGCGTGATCGTCGATGTGCCTGCCACATACCGGCCAGGAAGAAGCCCATAGCAATCCAGATCAGAACAAAGGTCAGTAAACGTTGTGGCGGGTAAGCTTCGTCGAGAATGAACACGGCAGTCAAAAATTGAAGTGTCGGGTTTAAATACATAATAAATCCGACCACTATAAGGTCCAGACGCTGAGCTGCTGCTGCAAACAACAACAACGGTACCGCGGTTAGAGCCCCAGCGGCGATCAACAGCGTTGAATCCGTCAAGTTTTGAGCGAACACCATCTGCCCCGAAGACCAAAGCCAGGCAAGGTACAGTAGGGCCAGCGGCAGAACTATCATGGTTTCAACCTGCAACCCATTCAGGCTGTCAACCGGCTGCATTTTGCGCACCAGACCATACAGACCAAAACTGCCCGCCAGCGTCAGCGATACCCAGGGCAAGCGGCCAATGGCCACCAACTCGAATAACACCGCCACAGCAGCGATCGACCCTGCAATCACCTGCAAACGGTTCATGGATTCTTTCAGCAGCAATCGGCCAAGAAACAGGCTAACCAGCGGTGTCAGAAAGTAACCCAGACTCGATTCCAGCACACGCCCGGCCGTTACCGCCCAGATGAACACCAACCAGTTGATCGTAATCAGGGCTGCCGACAGCGCTAGCCATGCCAGGGCACGACGGTTGGCGATTAACGCGGCCAACTGCTTGCGACGACCCATACCGAGAATGACCAGACCGGTAAAAACATAAGCCCAGACAATACGATGCGCCAGAATTTCAAATGCCGATACGTTAGCCAGCAAGGTAAAGAATAAGGGGAAGCAACCCCAGATACCGTATGCGCTGATGGCCAGTAACAAACCCCGCATGATCACCCTCCGCTTTAATAGAGCGCACAGTGTACGAGGTTTAATATCATTCTGCTTGGACCGGCCGCGATAAAACGCAGTGTCTCAGCTTATATCGCCCAGCAGTCCGCGATACAGTTGATCATCGCCTATCACTTTTATCGAACCGTCATCGCAGTCGACCAGCACGGCATAGCCGGTGCGATGGCGAATCTCCATGGCATCTTAAAACGTTGCCTGGGAGCTGACTCTCGTCAGGCCATTAGCAGATGGTCAAATTCATCGGCATACTGGGCAATATCTGCAAAAGAAGTGACACCTGCGTCATAAACATTCTGAGGTACGGCCAGAGTATATTTGGCGCCTTCCAGGTTTGTTCCGATGATGTCTACTGCTCGGACCCTGCTCTTTTTGTTCATCTCATTGTGCGGTGGGCAGTCGAAATAGTTACATATCGTTATGCACTATCCGGCATAACAACATTCATCAATCCGGCAAAAAGCGACACCATTAACGCTGCGCCGTTTTCCAGTCGGGATGCTCCCAGACAGATGCTGTGGACGGAGTCAGCGGTGTACGACCGCGAATATGATCAGCGCATTTTTCAGCAAGCATGATTGTTGGTGCATTCAAATTGCCACTAACGACGCTGGGCATGATCGACGCATCAACAACACGCAAGTTGCTCACCCCGTACACGCGTGCATCACTATCAACAACGGCCATCGGGTCATCCGCCGTACCCATTTTGCAGGTACAGGAAGGGTGATAGGCGCTGTCAGCTTTTTCGCGAACAAAAGCATCGATGTCGTCATCGCTTTGTACGTTGGGACCGGGCTGCAATTCTTCACCGCGAAATGGGGCAAAAGCCGATTGGGCTAAAATTTCACGGGCCAGCTTTACCGCCTCACGCATTTCCCAGCGATCGCGTTCCGTACTCAGCAAATTAGGCTGAATGATGGGATGCTCTGCCGGGTTGCTGGACCTGAGCTTCAAATAGCCACGGCTAGTCTGACGCATCGGGCCAACGTGGCACTGATAGGCATGCACCTGAGGGTCAACCCGGCCATGGTCTATCACTTGCGACGGCAAGAAATGAAACTGGATATCAGGGTGACGAATACCCGCCTGCGACCTGATAAAACCACCGGATTCGAGATGAGCTGTGCGACAAGCCCCCTTATCGTTGTTAATAAACCAAGTCGCACCAGCGATGGTTTTGTGGGGTTGATGCGTGTATTTGTAGAGCGTCAGCGGTTGTGTACAGGCTTGCTGCACATAGAGTTCAAGATGGTCCTGCAGGTTCTGACCCACACCGGGGCGATGTGCAACCATGTCAATACCGAGCGCGTTCAGGTCGGTCTCGTCACCAATTCCGGACAACATCAACAGTTGCGGAGAATTGATGGCACCACCACTGAGGATCACTTCATTTCGTGCTTTGACCCGAACTGTTTTTTCATTCTGGATGTACTCCACACCCACCGCAGTATCGCCATCAAAGAGAATGCGTTGCACCATGGCACCAGTTTCGGCGCGCAGATTGGGGCGGCCCAGTACCGGTCGCAGATAGGCCTGGGCGGTATTCCAGCGCTTGCCTTTTTTAATGGTCATGTCCATGACCCCGAACCCTTCCTGCTGGTAACCGTTCATGTCTTTGGTGAACGGATAGCCTGCCTGCTGGCCGGCTTCAATAAATGCATCAAACAGAAGATTAGGCTGATCACCAGTGTGGACGTTCAATGGGCCTTCGCTGCCGCGATAATCATCGGCACCGACTTCGCGGGTTTCTGCCTTGCGGAAATACGGCAGCACATCAGAGTAGGACCAGCCTTGCGCGCCCTCTTCCTGCCAGCGATCATAGTCATAAGCGTGGCCACGAATATACACCATCGCATTCAACGACGAACCACCGCCCCAGACTTTGCCCCGGGGCCAGTAAAGTTTGCGGTTGTTCATTTGAGCCTGAGGCTCGGTATGGTAATACCAGTTGTATTTATCGTCGCCGAGGTTATAGGTCAGTGCCGCCGGCATGTGTATTTTCCAGGTATCATCTTTGCGCCCGGCTTCTAAAACGAGCACTTCGGCATCATTGTCTTCCGACAAGCGGTTGGCCAGAACACAGCCAGCCGAGCCAGTACCCACAATGATGTAATCAGTTGTCTGATCGAACGAAACAGTCATATCGGTTTATTACCCGTTAAAATGTATGTCAACAACGCAAAGAACATCGTTTTTAAAAGGGTGATTCGACTGGCCCCATACCCACATAGACAGATTTGATCTGGGTGTAATGGTTCAAGGTTGCAAAACCGTTTTCACGGCCAATACCGGAATGTTTATAACCGCCTACGGGCATCTCAGCAGGAGAATCTCCATACGCATTAATCCAGCAAATACCAGCTTGTAATTTACTCACGACACGGTGTGCGCACTGGATGTTGTTGGTAAATACACCAGCAGCCAGGCCATAGTCCGTATTGTTGGCGCGAGCAATGACTTCAGCTTCGTCATTGAATTTCAACACGGACATGACGGGTCCGAAGATTTCATCTCGCACCTGGGGCATCTCATCTGTGCAGTCAGCAAACACCGTGGGTTGTACAAAATAGCCCTGCTCACAGCCATCGGGTTGCACCGCACTGCCACCAGTCACCAGACGAGCGCCGGCATCAACTCCGGCTTTAATAGCTGCCACTACCTTGGCCTGATGCTCGGCTGAGATCAGCGCGCCGAGGTTGGTATCCGGATGCATCGGATCGCCGATAACGACATTGCGTTCAGTACGTTCTTTAACTTGTGCCAGGAAAGCATCGTAAATATCAGCGTGCACAAAGACACGGGTGCCGTTGGTGCACACCTCACCCTGGGTATAGAAATTGGCCAGCAAAGCCGCACCAACGGCGTTGTCGAGATCGGCATCGGGAAAAATGATAAGCGGGGATTTACCGCCAAGCTCCATAGTGACGTTCTTGATCGTAGCTGCCGAGTCGGCCATGATTTTCGATCCGGTACCAACTTCACCGGTAAATGACACCTTGGCAATATCCGGATGGGCGGTCAGTGCCTGGCCAACGCGATGATCGCCCTGCACCACATTGAACACACCAGCAGGCACTCCTGCCTCAATGAAAATTTCAGCCAGTTTGGCAGCGCCCATTGGCGTTTCTTCCGACGGTTTGAACACCATGGCATTGCCACAGGCAAGAGCCGGAGCGGCCTTCCAGCAGGCGATTTGTAACGGATAATTCCAGGCGCCAATGCCAGCACAGACACCCAGCGGCTCACGTCGGGTGTAGAAAAAGTCACCACCCAGATCGTGATAGGTGCCTTCAATGGCCGAGGTCAGCCCTGCATAGTATTCAATGCTGTCAGCACCAGTAACAACATCAACCACGCTGGCTTCCTGCCACGGTTTACCAGTATCCAGAACTTCTACCCGAGCCAGTTCATCATTTCGTTCACGCAACAGTGCAACGGCCCGATTAAGGATACGGGTACGCTCCATAGCGGTCATAACAGACCATGTGGCGAAACCACGTTGTGACGATTGCACAGCAGCATCAACCAGGGCTGCGTCTGCCTGTTCAACCTGATAAGCCACTTTCCCGGTCGCCGGGTTATAGACAGGAAAGGTTTCTTTCGACTGGCTTGGACGATAGGCGCCATCAATAAATGACTGTAATACAGTAGTCGATACAGGAACGGTCATATCAGGCTGGCTCCATTAAAATGTTGGGTTTGGCAGGAATCGAAGCGAGCATCAGGTTCACATTATTTCGACATATAGCGATACATTGCTGCGCGTCAATCCCTTCCTGTGTTAACGCACCACGCAACCAGAGGCCATCGATCAATGCGGCCAGCGAGCTTGCGGCAAGATTTGGATCGGGATGACCCAATGTCTTGAAACTGACTCTCAGGTTGCTGTGCAATCGTGATTTGTTGATTTGCTGTAACCGGCAAAAAGCCGGTTCATGCATGGCACTGCTCCAGAACGCCAACCAGGTCTTCGCCGACAGACTGTCGGTTTGTGTTTTTGAGAAATTCGTCGCGATGATGGCCGCAATGCGATCCTGAGGTGTAGGGTGCTCGGGCAACCTCGCCAACAAGTCGTTTTTTAACTGTCGCAACAGGTCCAGCATGGTGGCTTCCAGCAACCCCAGTTTGCTGCCAAAATAGTGCGCAATAATACCGCCAGATACGCCAGCCCGGCGGGCTATACCCTGCACTGTTGTGGCACTGTAGCCAACCTCACCGATTGACTCGAGTGTCGCATCGATCAGCTGTCTGCGCCTCACCGGTTCCATTCCAACTTTTGGCATAACGTTTTACGCTTCCTGTTTCAATGAAAAAGTGCTTGGATTGACCGGACGCCAGTTCATGGCTGTTTTATCGGCGTTCTTTTTTAATTGAATGTTCAATATAAAATAAGGTAATCCATTGTCCTGTAAAGTTCAAGGGATGAATTTATGGAATATCCGTCAATGGATGCTTGATAGAACGCAGCATAGTTGCTTTTCTGCCACTCGAACAACGTTTCGTTGTCAAATGAATTACGGATGGTTTATTGGGAATGGAAGGCAATAGATACCCAGCCCAGTTACCTGATTGTAATCAAAGGTGCTTTTGCTGAGTGAAGAGACGTTAAGCAGGGCTTGTTAGACCATGAAACCGGACGGGGTATTGGTTTGTTAAACGGGGTCAACCGACTAGGCCATCAACATACTCAGCTGCGCCAGCGGACCGCCCGCTGTTTAGGCTTGCTGGCCAAAGGCAGCTTTAATCGGTGTATCGTCACGCAGGTGGTCGGCTTTTTGCGGACAATACAGCCATTGACCATTACGCGTACGGTATCGCCAGTGAAGCAGCGCTGGCATCGCCTACTGAATACCGGCAGCACAATAGTGCTTCAAGACGCCCGCGTGCAGCGTTGCGAACTCCTGCGCAATGTTCAGTCTTCGTCCAGATTCAGTGAGGCTGAATTGATGCAGTAGCGCAATCCGTTCGGTCCAGGACCATCCGGGAACACATGCCCCAGATGAGCTTCGCATTTGGCGCAGAGTACTTCAACGCGTGTCATGCCGTGGGACCGGTCTTCGTGTTCAATGATAGCCTCTTTGTTAAGGGACTCGTAAAAGCTCGGCCAGCCGCAGCCTGCATCAAACTTGGTGTCAGAGCGAAACAGCTCTGAGCCACAGCAAACGCAGCGGTACAATCCCGATGCCGTGGTGTCCCAGTATACGCCGGTAAAGGGACGTTCAGTTCCTGACTGGCGTGACACCCGGAATTGCTCAGGCGTCAATTCGGCACGCCATTGGTCGTCGGACTTTACAATTTTATCTGTCATGCGGGTCTCCCATAGGAAAGTGTCGGGCGTCGCCTTATACTCAGCGCGATTGCCCTGTAAAACGCTGTTGACCCAAAATGCTGATTAAGCATCCAGAGGTCACAATTATACACACTATACGCTGTCATTCATTTTCCGGCCTTCATCCCCGGTTTGATCCTACGCTTTAACAGGAGCGCCATGAAAACACTTCAAAAATCCCATAAGCTGGCCAATGTATTTTACGACATTCGCGGACCCGTGCTGGAAGAAGCGCGGCGTATGGAAGATGAAGGCCATCGTATTTTAAAGCTGAACATTGGTAACCCCAAACCTTTCGGCTTCGATGCCCCGGACGAGATCATCACCGATGTCATTCGCAACCTGCCCCAGGGTGAAGGCTACAGCGATTCAAAAGGCCTTTATTCCGCCCGCAAGGCGGTGATGCAATATTACCAGCAACGTGAGGTGCAGGGTGTCGAGATCGACGATATTTACCTCGGCAATGGTGTCAGCGAACTGATCCAGCTGGCCTGCATGGGCCTGTTGAACACGCATGATGAAGTACTGGTGCCCGCACCCGATTATCCGCTTTGGACCGGCGCGGTGACGCTCTCTGGCGGTGTAGCAGTGCACTATCAGTGCGACGAAGGTGCCGACTGGTTCCCGGACCTGGACGACATACGCAGCAAAATTACCGAGCGCACCAAGGCGATCGTACTGATCAACCCGAACAACCCGACCGGTGCCGTCTATTCCAGGCAACTGTTGCTTGATGTAGTGGAACTGGCCCGGCAGCACAGCCTGGTCATTCTTGCTGACGAGATTTATGACAAAATTCTGTACGACGATGCCGAGCATCACTGCCTTGCCGCGCTGTCACAGGATGTATTGACATTGACCTTCAACGGCCTGTCCAAGTCTTACCGGCTGGCCGGTTTTCGATCCGGGTGGATGGTAATCAGCGGCCCGAAACACCGGGCGACCGACTTTATTGAGGGGCTCAACATGCTTGCTAGCATGCGCCTGTGCGCCAACGTTCCGGCCCAACATGCGATTCAGACGGCACTGGGCGGATACCAGAGCATTAACGACCTGATCATCCCGGGTGGACGCATGCGTGACCAGCGGGACCTATGCTATGAGCGCATTCAAGCCATTCCCGGCCTCAGTTGCGTAAAGCCCAAAGGTGCGCTTTACATGTTTGTCAAAATGGACAAAAGCAAGTTCCACCTGACCGATGATGAACGGCTAGTGCTGGACCTGGTGCGCCAGGAAAAAATGTTAGTGGTGCACGGTCGCGGCTTTAATTGGCCAGACGTCGACCACTTTCGGCTGGTGTTTCTGCCACCAAAAGAGGTACTGAATGACGCCATGAACCGCCTGGAACGCTTTTTCAGTAACTATTCTCAGGCCTGATCAAACAGGACCAGGCACTCTTTATCTGAGCCAGAGGAAATCCGATGCTGGATATTCACATCACGGAATTCTACAACGATATGGCGCGTGTTCTGGCGACTCTGTACCGCCATTTTCCGCGCCAGGTTTCAGTCTACATCGAGGATATTAGCGGCCCCGACTCGCCCGACGAATACGGCCTGCACAGTGACCGGCACATGGCCTGTTTCAACACCGTACTTTGGCTAACCGAAGAAGGCCTGATTCGTTACAGCGACCACGAACGCTCACTGGCCATCAATCACTGTGTGCTGACACTCGATGGCTTTCGACTGCTCAGCCACTTTGATCCGGTTCGGGGTGGGGTTTCACGCATCGATGAACTGAGGCTGGCACTGCAAGAAGGCTCCTCGGATATGACCGAGGACGTATTGCGCAAGTTACTGCAGGAACACCGCCCTAACCGTTAGAGCAACATTTGATCAATGCTCAACGTTCAACCAGCGTCGCCGGTACTCTCCTTCAGCATCGTACTGCCGACATTGCTTGTCGATATTAAACACCCTGCCGCCGCGCGGGTCTGCGCCGATGCCAGCTATGTACTGCCAATTACCATAATTACTGGCCACATCATAATCAACCAGGAAATGCTCAAACCACTCAGCCCCAATTCGCCAGTCAAAGTGACCATCATAAATACAGGCACTGGCCATTATCTGCCGCATCCGATTGGACAAATAGCCCGTGGTTTCAAGCTGCACCCGCCCGGCTCGCACCAGAGCATGCGTATTCGAATCGCGGAGCCACCGTTTAAACGCCATTGAATCGGTCTTGAGGCCGGGAGTCTGTCCTGCGCCAGCGGGCGGGCGGAACAGTTGACTGCCCCGCTGTCGGCTAGACCATTGAAAGTACTCGCGCCACAGCAGTTCAAAATAAAGCCAGTACGTGGATTCATTGCGCGCTACTTCAACTTCAAACTGACGTATCTGAGTCGACAATCGTCTTACTGACAGGGAACCGGCTGCCAGCCATGGAGAGAATCTGCTGGAAGCCGACTCGTCATCCAAGGCATTGCGCGTCTCCTTGTAGGTTAGGATGGACTGGTCGTCCCAAATATAGCGATGCAGATGATTTTTCACCATTAGCTGCCCTCCAGCAAAAGCTGAATCCAAAAAATTGCGCGCGGGACACCGGTGTCGCTGATCCAGGTCAGGCAGTTTGATCGCAGGAGGCAGGGAGCTAGGCTCTCCGATAGACTTGGCGGGCTGAAGTGGTTGCTTCTCAATCAACCGTCGAAATTTCGAAAAGGTATCAGGCAGAGCACCTAACTTAAACGGCAAGTCAGTCTCGTTAAACAGCGTCAGTGTTTCAACCAGATCACATTGAATGCATGGCAACGCAGCTTCGATTACGCGCCACTGTCGCCATTCATCAATTGCCGTCGGCCGACTGGCTACCAGACGGTTGCCATCTACCGCTTTTATTATTTCGGGTAAGCCGGACTCTGGCGTTTGCCAACGAATAATCAGACGCTGACCAAATGCCGAAAGCGAGCTTTCCAGTTCCATCAAGCTTTGCCACAAAAACGCCCACCGGTGAGGGCCCATAGAAGGCCAACCAAACGGACCGGGTTCAAACCAGCGAGGGTCAACCATAAAGACGCACACCAACGCCTCGCCCTGGGCCGCTTTACTCAGCGCAGGGTTATCGTCGAGGCGCACATCACGCGTTAGCCAATACACGACCGTCATTCTATCGCCTTTGCGTTACCGGGTTACCCACCCTGTACGAAGGCAAACGATAAAGAGATGGGCGTCATCTGTCCCGTTGCCCAATGTCGACCCTATTTCGTTTATACTCTGAGCGTATTACCCGTCGTTTTGCACTCGGCATGTCAACATTCATGGAACCTGAATGACCTCTATTGCTATCAGAAACCTCTGGTTAAAAGCCACACCCATCCTGTTTGTTTTGCTCTGGAGCACCGGTTTTATCGGTGCCAAGTACGGCCTGCCCTATGCCGAACCCTATACCTTTTTGTTTATACGGTTTGTTGGCGTTCTGATCGTGCTCTTTGCTCTGATTCTGCTCCTGGGTGAGCGGTGGCCCAAAGAGCCGCTACTCTGGCTGCATATTGGTATCGCCGGGATGCTGGTTCACGGGCTTTACCTGGGTGCCGTGTTTACCGCCATTGACCTGGGAATGCCCGCAGGAGTCACTGCGCTGATCGTTGGCTTGCAACCTTTGGTGACAACAACTCTGGCTCGATTCTGGCTAAGTGAACACATCAGCCGGCGACAGTGGATTGGCATACTATTGGGGCTTGTCGGGATTGTTCTGGTTATGACCGAGCAGGTTGATCTGGACAGCCCCGGCCAGCTGTTCACCGGGTTTGGCTGGGCCGCCATTCTGAGCGCGTTCTCAGCCTTGCTGGGGATTTCCATCGGCACTCTTTTTCAGAAAAGGTACTGCACCGGTATGCCTTTGGTCACCGGCACCTTTATCCAGTATTTAGGGGCCAGTTTGGTGCTCGGAGCCGGCGCTTTGTTGTTTGAAACCCGAGAGATTAACTGGACCCCTACATTCGCCTTTGCCTTGCTATGGCTCATTTTCGGTTTGTCAATCGCGGCCATCTTACTGCTGATGACCATGATTCGGCGTGGTGAGGCGTCTCGCGTAGCCAGCTTGTTTTATCTGGTACCGCCGGTTACCGCTGTAGAAGCCTGGATACTGTTCGGTGAGCGCCTGGGTGTGGTGGCACTGATTGGCATAGCCCTAGCGGTGGCTGGCGTGGCGTTATCCGTTAGGCAACCCAGAATACCCAGTAGGCCCATTTCAAAACCGCAGTGAAACGTCAACCCAGGACAGTATTGGATACGCCAACACAGCTATTCATTTGCACGCTTAACTGTCAAAAACACTACGACCATCCAGAATACCAACGCTATTTTGGCATACGCGAACAATGTTTGGAGGCTATAATTTGCGCCTGATATCAGAATAGATGGTCCGACATTTCGGATCTTCTGCGGAAAACCTGCGACTGGTAAGTCGTTGATTGGGTGAGTACAGTAAACACCATGATTTTTTGCTTTTCGTGCTGTGGAAAGGGCTGGGAGCCTTTTTCAACAACTTGCTAAACGGTGACATCCGGTCGCATCGATCTGATTATCCAGGGGCCAAAATGCGCAATATGAGTAGCATGCGAACAGTCATTCCTGCCATCAGAACCCCAATACTGGCCTGGATTCTCACTGCCTTTGTCAGCAGCTTGAATGCCGAGGTAATCTCTACACAAGCATTACCTGAGAGGCTTTCCGGCGAAGTTGAACTGTTGCAGGAGCCCGAAAACAGTGGCCCATGGAGCCTGACTACGGCCCTCAGTCGCCCCGACTCGGCCTGGATCCCGCTGACCGAGTCAGTCCTCAACTTCAGTTTCGACTCATCTGCTTACTGGGTACGTTTCAAGGTTCACAACCCGACAGCCCAGCCTGTCCGGCTGATTTTCGATGTTGCGCAACCGCTGCAGGATTATATTGATGCCTGGCTACTGGATAACAGCAACACGCCCATACAGACGTGGCAAACCGGAGACCGGCTACCTGCCTCGCAACGTCCCTTTGTCTATCGGGCGTTTGCCTTTCCGTTCAACGTTGAACCGGATCAGCAAATCCAGTTTGTCGCGCGGTTCAATACCCATGATGGGCTCTACGATGCTTTGCCCTTATCGTTGCTCGATCAACCCACTTTTTTCAAGCAAAAGGATCAGGAATCACGCTGGTTTGGATTCTACTACGGTGCAATAACCATTCTGCTGCTCTACAACCTACTGGTTGGCGTTGCTAACCGCGAACGAGACTTTCTGTTTTACAGTGTCTATCTGGGGTGCTTTGTGCTGTGGAACCTCGCTTTTCGCGGTTATCTGGCTTTGGGTCCTCTGGCAAGCGCGCCCATTATCAACAACATGGCCACCGCAATTTTCGGCGCTGGCATTTTTATAAGCCTGACCATTTTTACGCGTCGTTTTTTAGCTCTAAACACGCGCATGCCCCGAGCCGACGGGCTACTGGTGATACTTGCAGTGGCTATGGTTATTCCAATCGTGTTGGCGATGCTCGATTACTATGCCCTCGTATTTTCGATGATCATCCCGTTAGCGCTGTTAATCATGGGGATCATTCTGGCGGTAGCGACTTACTTGTCCTGGCAAGGTATCCGAACGGCGCGGATCTATCTGCTGGCCTGGGTGTTTCTGATCATTTCGGCGTTTGCATACTATGGGCGAGTGCTGTCACTGGTGCCATCGACCTGGCTAACAGAAAATGCACTGAATATCGGTTCCTTGATAGAAATGCTGGTGTTGTCACTGGCCATGGCTGATCGTATTCGAGCGCTTAAGCTAGAACACTTGCAAGATCAGGCGTACCTGATTACCCGTGAGCGGGAAATGAACCAGGAGCTAAAAACACAGGTAGACACTAAAACCCGGGCACTCACCCTCCTTGTGGAGCGCTTTGAGCAGGAATCCATCACTGATGCCCTGACGGGTCTGAAAAACCGGCGCACTTTTGAGTCAACGTTAGAACTCTCCGTTCGTCAAAAAGTCCGGGACAACCCCCTGCTGTGCCTTGCGCTGATCGACCTCGACTATTTCAAGAATTTTAACGACCAGTTTGGACATCCCGCTGGCGATGCATTGCTGCAACAGCTGGGTAGTCTGTTGCAACGCCGCTTTCAACGCAGTGATGACCATGTTTTCCGAATCGGCGGTGAAGAGTTTGGCATTGTATTTCGAACTGAATCCACTTCAGCCATCAACACAATAATGCACCAGTTTCAGACTGAACTGGCGACAATTGCTACACAGCCCGAGGCAGACCCCGTGACGGCATCAGTAGGCATCGCCTATGTACCTAATGAATCAATGGTGACACCCAACGAACTCTATGAACATGCTGATGCATTGCTCTACCAGTGCAAAGCAGAGGGTCGCAATCAATTCCGGATTCAACAGTTACCGAAGCCGAATCAGGACACAGCCGGCTAGACCACGAACCCCAGTTTGACCAACCAATCTTTCGCCTCATCAGGTACATTTGCCAGCCTGGCAGCCGCGAGCTCCCGGCGTTTCGGATAGTGCTTGCGCAGGCCATCGAAGGTATCCGGTTGGATTCGGCCGTTTTCCAATGCATAGCGCATCGCAACCGTATCGCGTGCCGGGTCATGCAGCGCCTGAATGAGCTCGCTACCCAGTTGCTCGGCGGTGTCAGCATTGAAGAAGTGGCTGTCGAGCCTGGGTCCCTCGGGTATGTCCGGGCCTTGGGGCAGGGATACTCCAGCCCAATGGTGCAGCGCTTCGGCCAGCATGCGGGTACCCGCCCATTTACCTTCCTGACTGTAGCCAGCAACATGAGGACTGGCCTGAGCTACCGCATTCAACAGAGCTTCACTAACCCGAGGCTCGTCCGGCCAGACGTCGAGTACAGCGTTTATTTTGCCCGTTTCAAGCACCCTTTGCACAGCCAACTCCTGAATAACCGGGCCACGGCCAGCATTGATCAACCAGGCACCGGGTTTTAGCCAGTTGAGTTGCTCTGCACCAATCATACCTTCAGTGGCGTGGTCGCCGTCTTTGGTTAACGGGGCGTGCATACAAACAACATCAGCAGCCTGAAGCAGGGTACGCAATTCGACAAAATCGCTGGCCCCGTTTTGTGCTGCTTTGGGCGGATCACACACCAGAGTGCGAACGCCCAGAGTGTTCAATCGCCCGACCAGTCTAGTGCCTACATTACCGGCGCCAACGACACCAATAGTCTGCTGCCACCAGTGCTTCTGATGATCCAGATGCAGACGAGACAATACGGACAGTACCCAGTCGACGACAGACTGGGCATTGCAGCCAGGAGCATGATGAAAAGCAATGCCCTGCCCGGCCAGCCAGGCCTGATCAATATGATCGGTGCCGATGGTAGCACTGCCGACAAAACGCACCGGTGTTCCATCGAGCAAGGCCGCATTAACAGCGGTGACAGAGCGCACCAGCAGTACGTCGGCATGCATCAGATCAGATCGGGAGAGTGTGCGACCCGGTAGCCGGGTAAGGGAGGTCGCGAGCCCTGAAAACCAGGGCTCTACGTGGGGCATGTTCTCGTCTGCGACGATGCGTAGCCCCGGTCGTTCAAAGGTCACTTAGGCAGAACCGTCTTTGCGGTTGCCTCGGTCATCGTTCGCTTCAACCGGATCGGCATCATCCGAATCGGCTGTTACTGCCTGATCGGACTCGTGCGCCGTTTCAGTGTCTTTCTCATGATCGGAGTCTGCGGCCTTCTGCGCATTTTCAACCTGCTCTGCGTTTTCTTCAGCCTTCGACAGTGGCGTGGTCTCGCCAATCTCTGCAAGCCACTCTACCGGTGGCTGTTCCAGATCGATCTTGCGCTTAATGTAGTCTTCAATCGCCGGGATCTGGAAAGAATCATCTTCGCAGGCGAAGCTGATCGATACACCCTTGGCACCGGCACGGCCGGTACGACCAATCCGGTGTACGTAGTCTTCAGCGTCTTCCGGCAACGTGTAATTGACCACATGCGATACGCCCTCAACGTGAATACCGCGGCCTGCGACATCCGTCGCAACGAGCACGGCTACCTTGCCTTCTTTGAAGTTATCGAGGGTTTTGATGCGCTTGGCCTGGGGCACTTCGCCGGACAACACCTCGCATCGTATGCCGTCTTTACCCAGACTCTCGCTCAGATCCCGAACAATATCGCGGCGATTGGCAAATACCATTACCCGGTCAGCATTTGGTTGGCGCAGCACATGGCGCAACAGCGGGTACTTTTCAGCGGTGGTCACCAGATAGACATGCTGCTCGACATCTTCGGCGGCTTTTATCGTTGGCTCCACTTCAACCTGCACCGGCTCACGAGTCCAGCGCTCGGCAAGGTTCAGGATGTCGTGGGAGAAGGTGGCCGAGAACAGTAAGGTCTGTCGCTCTTCGGTTTTCGGTGTCGCCCGGACGATGGTCTTAATATCCGGAATGAAGCCCATGTCAAGCATACGGTCGGCTTCATCAATAACCAGGGTTTCCACCTGATCCAGAAATACCTGTTTACGATTCATAAAATCGATCAAACGGCCCGGTGTTGCCACCAGAATATCGAGTCGGCTTTCTTCCAGTTGCTTGCGCTGCTTATCCATGTCCATGCCACCAACCAAAGCTGCCACTTTAAGGCGACTGTGTTTGGTCAGGCCTTTGGCATCTTCAGCAATTTGCAAGGCCAACTCACGCGTCGGAGCAAGAATCAGTGCGCGGGGCTCACCGGCGTACTGCTCAGGCAAACGATGCTCCATCAGATCGGTAATGACGGTGATCAGGAAGGCTGCTGTTTTGCCGGTACCGGTTTGCGCCTTGCCGATGCAATCGTGGCCGGCCAGGGTGTAAGGCAGCGTCATTGCCTGGATAGGGCTGCAGTACTGGTAGCTCATTTCATGGATGGCACGCATCAAGGCAATGGGCAAAAACAGATCGTGAAAACGAACTTTGCCAGATTCTTCAGGGACTTTGAATTGAGAGATGTGCCAACGAGGTTTACGAGGTTTTCTAGCTTGACTTGTCACAGATTCACACAGACCAATAAAGTTGGAGGCATTCAGCGATTCACCGGCTGACACCTGTTGGTTTTACGGTAACAGACCCGTCCGTCCTGTCAGGACCGGCAATATGGATCGCTACCCTTCGTTGTCCGAACGCTACCTGGGTTTGATGTGTTCCTGATAGCTGGCTTCGGCGGTAATACCTTACTAAAGAACAAAACAAGGGTCGTATTGCCCCTATGTTTTATCGCACTTGCATGGGCCGACGGATCTGCAACCAAGCGCGTTGCCGGACTTATTTAGCTAACCGGTCAACCAGGTAAATCGCAGGGGCTGGGCCAATAACACCCATTCTGACAGGGTGTTGCAACGGCGGCTGTGCAAGCGATACCGATTGTAGCGTACTTTCTACACACTCTCGACCTTTTCAGCACGATCAGCGGGTTCAACGCCAGAGCGACCCTGAACCCGCTGCCGGGCGCCTCATTTTCCTGGCCAGTCTGGCGCCAGTCTGCGGATAAGTACTGAGGTATCACAGCGGTTCATTCCGGCATCCTGCAATTCCCGATAGAAATCATTAACGTCAGTAGCAACCGGCAATTCCAGACCCAAGCGACTGGCCTCAGCCAGTGCGTAATTAAGATCCTTGCGCATCCAGTCAACAGCAAAGCCGAAATCGAATTGATCTTTGGCCATAGTCACAGCCCGGTTGTTCAGTTGCCAGCTTTGTGCGGCACCGCCGCCCAGTACTTGCTGCACATCCTCAATGTTCAACCCCGACGCCTTTGCCAGGCTGATGCCTTCGGCCAAGCCCTGCAGAATGCCAGCGATACAAACCTGGTTGACCATTTTGCACAGCTGACCGCTGCCAGCAGGGCCAAGCAGTCGGGATTGTTTGCCAGTAGCAGCAAACAAAGGCCGGGCCCGGTCAAAAGCCTCGGGCTCACCGCCACACATAATACTCAACTGACCGCTTTCTGCCCCGGCCTGACCGCCCGAGACCGGCGCGTCGATAAAGACCAGGTCCGCCCGGCGGCACGCTGCATCCAATTCGCGCGCAAGATCGGCCGAGGTGGTGGTGTGATCGATGATCAGGGTACCCGGCCGGGCGTTTGCTACAGCACCATCCGCACCCAGCAAAACCGACCTGACGTCTTCGTCATTGCCAACACAGACAAGTATCGCGTCGGCTTCCTTTGTTGCCTCAACTGGCGTTGCTACCTGACGGCCCCCGTAGGCTTGTACCCATTGATTAGCCTTGCTGATGGTCCGGTTAAAAACATACACGTCAAAACCGGCTTGCTGCAGATGCCCGGCCATCGGGAAACCCATCACGCCTAACCCCAAAAAACTGACGCGTTTGATCGATGCCATATGTTCTTCCCTACCGGTGTATTCAGACTAACGTGACAATAAGCGACAAGCTGCGCACTCGTCCAGTCATGGATGAGCAGTTCACTTGAATAATAGAATCACTAACGCGGAAGATTGGTAAAACACCTGGTGCTAGGCCAGGGACGAGCGAAATTGTCGCACAATAGCTTTACGGCTGACTGCGCACGAGTCGGCAATCCTTGTGCCCGATAGCGCTGCGCTTGTTGTTGAACTGCGCAACGAAAAGGCCGGTCATCCGTCCCGATGCCGTTCAGATTATCGGTACTGGTGCGGAAGGATCGGTCAGTTGCCAGCGCCAGCCACCACTCTAGGGCCTGGGGTTTTACTTCCACCTGCTCAAATGCCGCTTGCTGTTCAGCACTGCGTCCGTCCGGGCAATACCAGTAGCCATAGTCTTCCCTTAACCGACGCTGAGCGCCCGCCAAACACCAGTGCGCCAGTTCATGTAAAGCGCTGTTAAAATAGCCATGGGCGAAAACAATACGATGCAAACCCCCGGGTGAAGAAGCTGGCCAGTAAACCGGCTCGGATACGCCGGCAACCAGTTGAGTTTGCCAGTCACGCTCAAGCCATGGATTCAGGCACCTGATCAGATCGGCCACTCCCGCCTCCCAATGAACAGCAGGCAAAGCAGCCAGAACGTTGTGGGTGCGTTGATCAGGTTTTGAAGTTACTGCATGCATGAAGGTGCCTTCGATCCGTTCGCAGCGCAGTTTACTGTTTGCGAAACGCTACGCAAGCCCGACCTTGTCAGGCTGTCATTCCATAGCAAGCCGCCCCAAAAGTGAGCATAATACGGCGCCTATTCACCACCCCAAGTAGCGTCAAGGAAATTTCAGTGGACCAAAGTCAGCAGCCCAAGCCCATCCACCAGGCGAGCCTGGTCAGTCGTACTCTGAGCGAATGGAAAACGCTGGCGCTGCTGGGCGGTCCTATTCTGGTGGCGCAGCTGGCGCAAATGGCTAATGGCGTCATCGACACCATCATGGCAGGACATGCCAGTGCGGAAGATCTATCCGGCGTAGCCATTGGCACCAGTCTGTGGGTACCCTTGTTTCTGTTTTCGATGGGGGCCCTCAGCGCCCTTCAGCCCATTATTTCCGGCTACCGGGGCGGCAACACTCTAAACCGTGTCATGCCGATCACCTGGCAAGGAATCTATATTGCAGCCGCCGCAGCCGTGCTGATCATTGCATTCCTGGTCAATGTACGACCCATTCTGAATGCACTGCAGCTAGAGACCAACACCGCGCGCATCACTCAGGGCTATTTATCAGCCTTTGCCTGGGGCATTCCCGCGATCCTGGTGTTCGCGGCGCTGCGCGGACTGACCGACGGACTGGGTCATACTAAAGTATTCATGGCGTTTTCACTGCTCGGTACAGCTTTGAACCTACCGCTCAACTACATTCTTATTTACGGTAAACTTGGCATGCCGGAACTCGGTGGCATCGGTTGTGGTTGGGCGACGGCCATTTCCAATTGGATAGCGGTAACCGGGTTTATTGTCTATCTCAATCGCAGTAAGCATTACAGCCGCTTTCATCTTATCGATGACTGGGTCAAACCGCATTGGGCAGACATCAAATATGTGCTGAAACTGGGCATCCCGATTGGTTTTACGATCTTCATCGAAGCCAGCGTATTTTCTGTGATCGCCTTATTTCTGGCACCGCTCGGACCGGTGATCGTGGCCGGCCATCAGATCGCATTGAACGTCGTGTCATTGGTGTTTATGGTTCCGCTAAGCTTGGGTATGGCGCTTACCTTACGCATCAGCTTTCTGATCGGTGCGCGGGCACCGGATGCGGCCCGGCTGAACGCGCGCAGCTCACTGATTCTGGTGCTGGCCATTGCCGCCGTCTACGCCACGCTGTTTTTTATGGGTTCCGGCTTGATCGCCCAGCTATACACCAGTGACCCCGACGTTCAGGCCGTTGCCTCGCTGCTACTGGCCTATGCGGCGATATTCCAGATCGCCGATGTGATGCAGGTCACCTGCATCAGCGCCCTGCGTGGCTATCGCGATACCCGCATTCCAATGTACATCATGATGCTGTCTTTCTGGGCGATTTGCCTGCCACTGGGCTATATTCTGACCTTCACTGACTGGCTCTTGCCTGCCATGGGCGCTGCCGGATTTTGGATTGGTCTGATCGCTGGTTTATCCAGTGCGGCGCTGCTGCTGGTGATTCGTCTGTTCTGGTTCAGTCGCCAGCCACTGGCCGTATTGGATATACCTGCCGCTGCATAGCGGGCCGTCAACGGCCAACTTTCCGAACCCAAAAACAGTAGTCGTCGTCCGTCCTGGAATGCTGAATCAGGGTATGATTCAGAAATTCACAAAACTGCGGAATATCGCGCTCGGTTGCCGGATCGGTTGCCACCACACAGACGATGTCACCCGCGGCCATCTTGCGAATCTGTCGATGCAGCATCATTACTGGCTCCGGACAGCGCAGCCCGCGCGTATCCAGCAGTTCATCAAAATCGGGTGCTTTCATATAAACTCCTGATCAACACCGAATACCGGGTGCCGGTGTCATCGCCTGCCGATGTTTGGGCTCGTCGTGACTCCATTCTGCAAGGCCGGACTAGCTGTTTTGGACTCTGCTGTTTTCAGGATGCTTCGGGCAAAGGCCAATGCCCGGTACTCAGACCACAGGGGCCGGTTAAGGCGCCAGCGAATAAAGCCAACGTGGCCGCCGCGCAATGGGGTTTCTAGCAGTAGATTAGACGAGGCATTGCTGGGTCGGCGGTAACAGGCGCTGGCAAGAAACGGATCGTCCAGCGCGTTAACCACCAATGTCGGTCGGCGCAGCTTATTTAGCACCGCACTGCTGGAACATCTGTGCCAATAGTCTTCTGCGTCACGATAGCCGTGCAGGGGGCCGGTGTAACGATCATCGAACTGTTTGAAATTGCGAATTTTGTCATAGCCTTGCAGACTGACAACGTCGGGAAAGCGTTCAGATTTTTCGGCAACTTTAACTTTGAGATGTCGCAGAAAGCGACGCATGTAAATGCGTTGCGCCGGTCGCGCCAGCGCATGAGCGCAGGCCTCGAGATCCAACGGCACACTGAAAGCGGCACCACCGATCACCTGTGCGGGCAAGTCTGGTTCGGCCAGGGTTAACACAGTCTGGTTGCCGCCCATGCTGAAACCGACCAGGAAGATGCGATCAACTCCCCGCAGCAAGGCATGGTCAATGACGACTTTCAGATCGGCAATGGCACCACTGTGGTAGAAGCGCGGTAAGCGGTTCATGTCACCACCACAGCCACGAAAGTTCCAGGCAATGACTTGCCAGCCTGCGTCATGAAAATGGCGCGCCATACCCTGCATATAGGATCGTTGACTGCTGCCTTCGAGACCGTGAGTGATAATGACCAACGGAGCCTGGGCAGACGCAGTGGGCAATTCATCCAGGTCCAGGAAGTCGCCATCGTCCAATTCCAGCCGGGTTCGCTGATAGGGTACCCGGACCTGACGGAACACCGAAGGCACAATAGACTGCAAATGGCCGTTGGCCATACCCCAACCGGCAACGTAAGGTGGAAATTCCAGATCGTCGTGAGTCACCGTAGGTTTGCCTCGACCGTTCAATTTACTGTGAACGCAGCATTCTACTGAAACAGCAAAGGCAGTGCGACCCTGACGGGCACAACTTGTGCTCGTGGATCAGCTGAATGCCTTGCCAGGCGGCTTACAAGCCCGTCAGGCGATGGCTTTTAACAAGCCATAACCCAACAGCAGCAAGACCACGATAACGAAACCGGTATAACGAACCTGCTGACAGCGCTTACAGGGCTTCCTGGCCATATTCAGGCGGCCCGACGTGGCATATAACGGGTACTCAGGGCGTCAAAGAAACTTTCTCTGAGCTGGGCAATCTCGCGTTTCACCTCATCCAGTGTATGCAATTCCTCACCACTGAACTGATGTTTGTCGGCATGCACCTGACGACGCAAATTAACAATTTTGGAGCCGTAGATGCGCAGTGCCCGCTCCAGTTTCTTCTCGCCTAGCAGCAGCAGAGTGCTCTCCGCCTCGGTCAGATCGTGAAAGACCGACACAAGCTCTTGTCCAACCCGGGTCAGTTCATCGCGCCGGTTTTTTGGCCATTGCTGGCCATAGCGAGCGAATTCCGTCGCCAATGACAAATACTGCTGATAAACGTGGTGTACCTTGCCTACATTATTGGCCACCTGCTCCATCAACTCACGTCGTTTGCGCAGATCTTCCACCACTTTCTGATCAAGCGAGGTGTGCCGGTGCAGATACCACCAGAAGAACAGACCACTGACCAGCATACCGATTGCCACTTTGACACCAGCATCGACCAATTCCAATGTGACCATGGGGTACCTCGTTAATTTTTTGACGGTTATCCAGCTATAGTCTCAAATTAGCAAGTTTCATACCTAAATCCAATTATTTAAAGAAGCGCCGAATGCGAGGTAGGCAATGACCGGCAAAAAAGCGGGCCTAGTTGCAAAAAACCTAAAAAAAACAATGCATTAGTGTTGACACATAAAAGCGAAGCACTAGAATACAACGCCGTTGCTCCTCGATAGCTCAGTTGGTAGAGCAGTAGACTGTTAATCTATTGGTCGCAGGTTCGAGTCCTGCTCGAGGAGCCAAAAATATAACACCGGTGTCGATTTACTGGCACGAAGACACCGGTTCGAGCTTATTCCTCGATAGCTCAGTTGGTAGAGCAGTAGACTGTTAATCTATTGGTCGCAGGTTCGAGTCCTGCTCGAGGAGCCACATCAAAAAAGGCATACCACCGGTATGCCTTTTTTTGTGCTCGACTGTTTTTAAAGCCGTAAATACTGTCTTGGCTAAAAACAGTACATACCAGCAACGGCTTGGGTCGAACGCCGGTGCTGGTATGAGCAAGTACTTACAGTACTTCCAGCAATTCCACTTCAAACATCAGTACAGAGCCAGCTGGAATGGTCGGGCTCGGGCTATTGTCACCGTAAGCCAGTTCAGACGGAATGAAGAACTTGTACTTGTCGCCTTCAGTCATCAGCTGCACGCCTTCAGTCCAGCCAGCAATCACACCACTGAGCGGGAATTCAATTGGCTCGCCACGATCAACCGAACTGTCAAAGACGGTACCATCCATCAGCGTACCGTGATAATGCACACTGACGGTATCTTCGGCGGTCGGGGAAACACCTTCGTCAGTCGACGACATGACTTCATACTGTAAGCCCGAATCAGTAACGGTGACATCACTGCGCTCGGCGTTTTCCGCCAGGAGCGCTTCACCAGCCGCCTTGTTCTGGGCAGCCTGGCCCTGTTGCTGAGACTGCTGCTCAGCCATAGCAGCCTGTTGTTTTTCTTGCAGTGCCTCAATAGCTGCATTGATCTCGGCCTGACCCAACGCCGTTTCAGAGCCACTCATCGCAGCCTGAACACCCGCTATTAATGCGTCTGCATCCAGTTCCAAGCCTTGAGTCTGCTGCATCAGGTTCGACGCAAACCCGTATCCTATGCCATATGACGCTTTTTGCTCATCGGTGGTGAGATCTTCTGCCATTAGCGTTCCTGCAAAGCCCAGTGCGATTGCACCGGCCAATAAACTTTTTTTCAACTGCATTAATTTGCCTGCCTTCTTGTTTGTCCAGCGCTTCATTCTTGTCAGCGCCAAATGGTCATGTAGGGATAGGGCTAGACCCGGTCCCATGAGCTTCTTTCGGCGCCTGACCGGTGCAAAACAAAGAACACCGGTTACCGACGTCGCTTTATTTTCACCACGCTTTGCGCTTTACAGCGCGCTTCAGTGGGGCCACCTTACATATTATCCGGTCGCCGCCGAAAGACGGTTGCATTTTAACCCGATGCTTTGACCAGAAACCACCGCATTTACCGGGAATTGACTCCCAAAAAGGCCTTTTTAACGCATTTTTAGCAGAACTTCGGCAAATCGGCCGGATATCCTAAATGGTCTCGCGCACTTGCGCTGACTCGTTCGTTGCCTCATCCCGTTGGTGATCCCGGGATTTGAACCGGGCCGCAAACCAGAGCGGAGCACTGATAAAAACATCGTATAGCGCCTGCACAGCTTTGTTAGCGTAAATCAACCAACCTGACAAGAGGCGCAAAAACAGGGCTATAACCCTCAACGTAAGGCTGACTGCTGCTACCAGAAACAGTCGAACGCCATGCATCAGGCGCTCAAATGGCACGGCAATAAAGATCAGAATAAAGGGCAATATAAAAGCCAGTAACATGCGCGCTGCCAGCACCAGTCCCTGGCCCAGCAAGGGGGCTTCATACACTATGACGGGGTATTGAATCAACCGTGCCAGCTCAGTGGCTGGCTGGCCGGAACGATACTGTAAATACACCAGCCCTGACTGGGCTAACGCCAACAGCACCAACAGACTGACCAGACCCCATATCAACCGACGTCTTATCCGAACATCCAGGCCATAGAAGCCATCAAATAGTCGGGTAATTCGCAGCAACTCCATCAACATTAGACCGATCGCCACACTGGCACCAACCAGCATCAGACCGGCCCATTCGTTCATGGCCAGTCCTAATAGCGGCTCCGTTGGTGCCATTAATGTTTGCAAGGGTGCGTTCATTAATTCGAACGCTAGCCAGGCAATCCCCACCCATAGGGTGATCATTACAATCGACACGGTGGCTTCAGTAAAGAGCGAAACACGAAGCGCCCGATGAACTTGATTGCTGCCGGTCAGCAGGCGTTGATACTGCCCCATGTGCTTGTCGATTTGACGTGCCTGAATCAACAGATTATGAATGCTGGTGCGAACACTCTCGATCGCGTGGCTGAGCTTGCGCCATTGAGGCATCATACTGTGCAGCACGCGATGCCGATGCCCCATACTCTTGCGATAGTCGCTCAGTGACGTCTTATGCTGGCGGTTCAGGTTCGATTCCAGATCTTTTAACACCTTTGATACCGCCGGATTGCCGCTCTGGGTCTCTTTTAGACGCACGACTGCAGAAATCGATTCGAGCCAGTCCGGCGCCGGCGGAGGGGTCTCGGCGGTTTTATGGTAATCCTCTTCGAGCTGACTGATATGCTCACTGACCTGACGCTGCCAGTGTGGAAACTGAGCCAGATCGCGATCGATAAGCTGCCAAACCTGGTGAAATTCCCGATCCAGGCGCCGCTCCAGGCGTTGCTGACCTACTTCCAGCAAGACATCCTGATTGCGACGCTCAAGATGCTCGGCCAGCCTGGTCATCGCTTTGGCCTGAGTACGCAACACCAATCGCAAAGACAGGGTAATGGCATCGAGCAACCGAATGACCGACGCACGCGCCAGATAACCCGCCACCATGGCGATGATCACCCAAACCAATACCGAAAGCAGGGGCCTGTCGGGTATGATTATCCAATCCACATTGTTCTCACTGTTTATCTCTTTAAAGTGACCGGGTTCAGCGGCTTATTAGCCCGCTACAGCCATAAGCCTGTTGGGGCCAGAGAATCCCTGGCTGTACCCAGCATAGACGGCCATTGATCATTTGGTGAACAAGAGTTTAACGGAAAACCGGCGCCAGGTCAGCGGCCCTCAAGTTCCAGCTCAAGCACCCGATGTAATAGCATTATGTCTGAAACGGAGCACGACGTGACCCCTTGCCCTGCCCTTAACCCCCTACTAACCATCGGTCTGGTTTTTGCGTTGACGGCCTGCAGCCAGTCAGATGGCGCTTCCAATGGACGCTTGGGCGAAGAAATAACGTCATACCGGCTTGTCGGAACCGTGGCTACAGGCCGCGCTGGAGCCTGGGCTGAAGTCTGCGTTGAGTCCGACTGCAGCCGCGCCAATGATCAGGGTGTGTACCGACTGCTGGGAGAGCGTCAGCGCCCTGCCCTGATAACGGCCGACATTCCCAATTCAGGTCAGACCGTCACCCGCCTGAACAGCCTATATCGACATCAACCGGAGCAGACCGTTGCATTGGTCAATATTAATCCAAGCACCGACGCTTTGCTCGACAGCTGGAGCCGGTATCAGCTGAGTCAGTCTCTGGCTGACTGCAGCGCAAGCACGGCGTGCGTACTTAGCCTGACAGACGGGTTTAACGAACAGCGCCAACAGAGCGCCGAACGTCAACTGCGATCCTGGCTGGCACCGGTATGGGAAACTGAGCGTAGCCCGTTCAGTGATCCCTATTTCGCCAATCCGGACAGTGACTGGCTGGATAAACTCCATGATTACATCACGCTGCGGGCCACAGACAGCGGTCTGAATGCCACAGACAACGACGGCAATGTGCTAGCCACCCTAGCCTTTGCTACCTTGTTTGACAGTGATGCATCACTGCTAGCACTCAGCGAAACAGACCTTGCCGCCGCGTACGAGATTCCACGCACTATACCAGTCAGCAACAACCCCATCACGATAACCTATCAAGCGACCCCCTCATCGCCTTTTACCACTCCGGTTGACTGGCAGGCGAATGTCAGTTCAAGCCAGTCCCTGGTCGCTGGTGCTCTGAGTTTCCAACACACCCTGGTCGCGCCTGACGGCCGGGTAACGCTGGGCAGTGATGCTTTGTTCTCGGTGTCACTGACCGAGCCGGGACCCTATACCTGGACGGTTGTGGCAACTGATACACAAGGCAACCGGGAAACAACAGGCCTGTCATTACAGGCCAGTGCCGATGACATCATCACCAACCCCAGCTTTGGTGCCGAGGGCAGCTGCTACACGTCGCCACTGACCAACAATGCCAGCAATATTTGCATCAGCACAGTAGACGGGGGCTCTCTCGGGGCCTGTGTAGCCGGCAACAGTGGTAGCACTCAAACCCGCTACAGCCCGGCTCCCTGCTCACCCGT
>Ga0307937_1000345_pt1 | contig 29603 bp, 15 predicted proteins | sample OrgLakmetagenom3_FD_201814 | JGI IMG/M metagenome (GOLD analysis project Ga0307937, IMG submission 201814) | Saline water microbial communities from Organic Lake, Antarctica - #3 | ecosystem: Environmental > Aquatic > Non-marine Saline and Alkaline > Saline | place: Antarctica: Organic Lake...
AATAGTGTCGTTTGCGAAAATTGAAACGGGGGTTCCTGCAGGTAAAGTATCGTTGGAGTTTACGTTTAGAACTGTGAAATCTATTGCTAAAGTTTGGTTATCGCAGAGTTCTTGACCCGTGATGGTGTCAATTGCAACTGTGGCGTCGGGGAGCTCGGAAGGTATGGAGGTGATGATGTTGGAGATTAAACGCAGATAACCAGCACTAACATCAATTGTTGCAGTTAAGTCACCAATATTAACAGAATTACTAATATCATATAGATCCACATCTCTATGCCAACTCGTATTACTACCTGAAAAGCTATCCGTACCATTAAAGGGGTTATTAGCTGGGCTTTGTGTGTTACTCAAAATATCTCCATTTATTGCAATAGATTCTAAACCAAAGAGATTAGGACTTCCATTCCATGAAAGGCAAGTCATACTAGCATTAGTTGTGTTTGTTACGTTTAAGTTGTTAATTGGGAAAGTGATATTAAATATGGGGTTATAACCGAGGAATTGTAAACCGTCATAAATATTTAGCTGCACACTCGGAAGGGTGGTTTCAGAATATACAACTACAATGTGCCATCCTGAATAGTGAGCATAGCCTGAACAATAATTAGGAAGGAAAGGATTTAAATCGAAATTGCTTATGCTATAGAGGCTGTTTCCCAAGTTTTGAACATAAGAGGTAATGTCTTTTACGGCAGAAAAATACAATAATGGACCAGAAGTTGGAGGGTTGATATTTGATATGTTAATAAAATCAGGAGTTTGAAATAAACCATTTAATGTAATATTCGTACCCATCCCATCTGAAACGCCACTCCAGATTAGATATGCACCTTCAATCGTCTGGGTAGGGTTGAGGTTTAATGAAGCTGAAGAACTTGTTAACAATTGACAGGGTGGTATAGGAGTTTGCCAATTATCGAAAGAACTGTGCGTGTTACCTATAACTGTGTATCCATATTGCCCATTGAATTGCTGGTAGAGCGTTATAGGTGTGCTAAATTGGGAGAAAATACTGTTCGAGACAATTACTAAAAAAAGCAATACCCATAGAACTATGTATTTCGACCTTTTCATAATTCCAAAAAAAAGGGAAAACTATTAGTATTCACAAATAAAGAAAACTTAAAACAAAAATAAACATCAGATTTGTTTTGATTTATCATTTTTTTTTTAAAAGATTTATAACTTATCAAAACTATTATATTATGAAAAAGCAAATTTTAGTCTTATGCCTAATGGTTTCAACCATGACGTTTATAAGAGCTCAAGACAACCTATCTGATGGACTAGTACAGACTTTTGGTGGTGGTAACCCATCACCAATTTCTATACCTGGGTCAACCATAAACGAAATATTTCGTTTCTTACCTGGACTAGTAACACAAGGAACTTCTTTTGGCTTCGCGGATAAGTGGTTTGCATTAGGTGAGTTAGATTTTGGTCAGTCTTTCTATGGATTGAGATTTCAAGACGAACTGCGAGGTTTGACAATGGGGTATGTAGACGGAAGGAGACAACCACGAATACAATGGATACACGATGGTAGCGTATCGACTGCTGGTAATTTAGAATTCCGTGTAGGTAGTGGTTTTGGGAGTGCTGGAGGAGGTCCAGGTCAAAATACCCTAGTAGCCTCTATGTCTCCTTTTGCTGCTAATACTTATTTTGGAACTGATATTGATGTATTAAATCCATTTGGTGATAATAGTATCACCTCACCAAAAGTTGGTATTGAGACGTTCGGTCAGCCTGGTTTATCCATAAGAAACATTAATACATCTTTTGTAACAAATGAAGTAATTGGCGCTCGTATTAATGTTAGTCACGTATCGGAGTTTGGATATGGAATATTTAGCGAGTGTGCTGATGGAGAAAAGTCAACAGGAGTTTTAGGAAAAGCGAATGGAGAATCGGTTTCAATTGGAGTTAGAGGTGAAACAACAGGTAATGCCAGATTTGGTGCGGCAATTTATGGTGAAGCAGGAGTTTCCGGAGCTGATAACTTTGCAGGCTTTTTTGATGGAGATATATTTCAAGTAGGTAACGGTTTCATTACGTCAGATGAAAAATTAAAGACAGATGTTACCAATGAAAATAATATTCTTGAAAAAATTTCTTTGTTGCGTCCAGTAGCATATACATTTATAAAAACAGAAGGACTAATGCTACCAAAAGTAAACCAACATGGGTTTATTTCCCAAGAATTAGCAGAAGTATTCCCAGAGTTAACAAGAGATCTCACAAAACCAGTTTTCAACGAAGATGGTGAAATAGTTTCTGATCTTTCTTATAAAGCAGTTAATTATGTAGGACTTATTTCTGTTTTAACAGCAGGTATTCAAGAATTAAACACTGAGTTAATTGAAGAAATAACATCAGTTCGTGAGGAGTTATCATCTGTCAGAGAAGAATTAGCAGAATACAAAGCCAACGACAAAATAAGATTAATGTTTAATGTTTAACGTTTTACCTTTGCAATAATTCGTAGTTACTCCTGACACTCCATTTCAGATTCCTTTTTTTTATTGATGTTCCTACCTAACTCCACAACTCAATTCCCACTTTTTTAATTGATAATCCATAATTCATAATTATTCAAATTGGCAAAGGAATGTTTATTTATTAACTTACAAGAAATGGACAGGAAATTATGTCTAAACGAATGACTGTGAGATAAATAATTATTAATTATTAAGGTTTAATTATTAATGCGATAGGTTTTTTTTTTAATTGAAAATTAAAAAAATAATTATTAATTATTAATGCGATAGGGGTGGTTATTTGCGGCAAATACCTCTTTGAGTTTATGCTTATGGAGGTGTTTTTTTTAATGGTTAAATGAAGAGAAATGATTTACATTTTGAACATTACCTTCGATGCCACTCATTCACCGTATTCATAGAGTAATCAATCCTTAAACACCATTCAGAATTTTAATAAGTACATCTTTTAACAAAGTACGCAATTAACTCCGTTGAGTGCTTCGCCATAAATAATTGATTAACCTATTTATCAAAGCAAAATCTTCCAATTCATAATTTCCAATTCATAATTGATTAATTTATCTCAATAAATTAACACTCCCCACTTCCACAATCCTCTCGTCATTTCTCAACGTTTTAAATCCAATCTTCCAAACATAAACACCTTCCTGAACAATCCCAGTTTGCTTCGTTCCATAAGTTCCATCCCAACCAATTTCTGCATTATTGCTTTCAAAAATCAATTCTCCCCATCTGTTATAAATCTGTAATTTGTAATTCAAAGGATCAAATCCAGAAGTGAAAATCGGTTTAAATGTTTCATTGTATTGGTTTCCATCAGGCGTAAATGTATTTGGAACATAATAAATCAAATCTTCAATGTAGGTTAGGGTTTTGGTGATTGAATCCATACAACCCAAATTGCTAAAAGCAAACAATTCAATATCAAAAGATATTTCAGTTATTTCTTCATCAATGTTGTAAATATGAATAGGATCTGAATCAGTACTAAAACTCCCATCACCAAAATTCCATTCATAAGTTGTTGCTCCTGTTGATGTATTTGTAAACTCAGCTTCTTTTGCAAATGAAGAAAGCTCGTCAGGAGTGAAGGTAAAATTAGCAACTGGATAATCCTCAATACAGATATAATCAATCAATGTTAGCTCATCAATACAACCATTCACCGTTTCTACTTCTAAATTAATAGTATAGCAACCAGAGGTAGTAAAAACTTCATTTATATTGCATCCGTTTATCACTGCACCTCCATTTATTGTGAAACGACATTCATTTCCATTTCCTGAGGTAAGGCTTGATAGATTAATTTCGTCTCCAACACAGCCTTCTGTAAAATCAGCCTCAAATGCTACATCTGGTTTAGGATAAACAGTAACTTCCACTTGATCCGTTTCTACACATCCAAGAATTGAAGTTCCGGTAACAGTATATAAAACTGTTCCTACTGGCTGAATAAATCCTACTCCATCAATTACACCGTTGTCCCACAAAATAACAGCGTTTTCAGGATTTACAGCTGTTAATGTAATTGTTTCGTCTTCGCATAATTCAATAGCTAACCCAGCGCTTATAAACGGTGGATCAGGGTCAAGCAGGGTCACAATTGTGTTGTTTGTGGTTGAACAAGCAAGACAATTGGCTTCCGTTACAACAAAATTGGTGTATGTACCAGCAGACAATCCTGTTATAATGTAGTCGCCCAATGCATTCGTTGTAATTAAAACAGTTGCTCCTCCATTGTATCCTATTTCATAATTGGCTAACGGATTTAGTCCCGAAAGTGTTATTGTTCCATCACCAAATAAACAAGATGTGGTATTAGTTCCTGTTACATTAAAAACTGGAGAAAATAAATCAATGGTAAAGGTTTGAGTTAAATCAATACTATTTCCACAAGCATCAGTAACGCTGTAAGTACGCGTAATAATTTCACCTGCACAGGTGTTTCCATCAGAAACGTCAGATTCAAAAACAATTGTTGGATTCACTGTACAATTATCTGCAGCGTCTGTAATTACTGCTGGATCAGGCGCGGGAATATCTCCTAGACATTGAACTATTGCTGAGGCTGGGTCAGTTGCCGTTGGATCAATATCATCGTTAATAGTAAATGTTTGTGTAACATCAATGTTATTTCCGCAGTCATCAGCAATATTGTATGTTCTAGTAATGACTTCTGGACAAGTATTTCCGTCCGAAACATCGCTTGTATGCGTAACAATTGGATTTACCGTGCAATTGTCGGCTTCGTCTGTAATTAGAGAAATATCTGCTGCTGGCACATCTCCAATGCACTGAACCGAAATTGGTCCTGGCGCTGTTCCTGTTGGATCAATATCATCATTAATTGTTATTGTTTGAATAATATCAATGTTGTTTCCACAATCATCAGCAATATTGTAAGTTCTTGTGATAATTTCTGGACAAGTATTTCCATCAGAAACATCACCAACATGCGTTACAATTGGAGTTACTGTACAATTGTCCGCCTCGTCAATAATTAATGTTATGTCTGCCGCTGGAACATCACCGATACATTGCACTAAAACTGCTGCAGGTGCAGTTCCTGTTGGATTAATATCGTCGTTAACTGTAATTGTTTGAATCACATCAATGTTGTTTCCACAATCATCAGCAATATTGTATGTTCTTGTAATGATTTCTGGACAAGTATTCCCATTAGAAACATCGCTTAAGTGCGTAACAATTGGATTTGCTGTACAATTATCTGCTTCATCAGTAATTGAAGTTATGTCAACCGCTGGAACATCTCCAATGCATTGAACCGTGATATCTGCAGGCGGAGTTCCTGTTGGATTGGTATCATCATTTACTGTAATAATTTGAGTAATGTCTATGTTGTTTCCACAATCATCGGCAATAGTATATGTTCGTGTAATGATTTCTGGACAAGTGTTTCCATCTGAAACATCATTTACATGGGAGATTAAAGGGCTTACTGTACAATTGTCCGCTTCATCCGTAATTACTGTGATGTCTGGCAGTGGCACATCACCGATACATTGAACTGCTATTGGTGCGGCCGTTCCTGTTGGATTAATATCGTCATTTACTGTAATGATTTGCGTAACGTTAATGTTATTTCCACAATCATCCGCGATATTGTAAGTTCTTGTAATGACTTCTGGACAAGTATTGTTGTCTGAAATATCGCTAATATGCGTAACAATTGGATTAACTGTACAGTTATCGGCTTCATCAGTAATAAGCGCAATATTTGGTACTGGAACATCTCCAATACATTGAACCAAAACTGCCGCAGGTGCAGTTCCTGTTGGATTAATATCGTCATTTATGGTGAAAGTTTGCGTTACGTCAATATTATTTCCACAAGCATCAGCTATGTTGTAAGTTCTTGTAATAATTTCTGGACAAGTATTTCCATTTGAAACATCACTTACATGGGTAACAATTGGATTCGCTGTACAATTATCCGCTTCATCAGTAATTGTCGTAATGTCTGGAACTGGAACATCTCCGATACATTGCACCGCAAAATCTGCTGGTGCGGTTCCTGTTGGGTTAATGATATCATTTATTACAATTAATTGCGTTGCGTTAACTGTCACTCCGCACGTATCAGCAATTTGATAAGTTCTGGTTACTGTTTCTGGACAGGTATTCCCATCCGAAACTTCACTGAAAAGTATAAAGGATGTTGAATCAATAATACCTCCCATTGGAATTGTTGCAGAACCTCCCGCTGTAATAAAAGCATCGAAATCAGCATAAGCGGGTTGTTCTAAAACAGAACATATTGCCGTTAAACCTGCTGGAGTAGTTATATCGGTAATAGCAGGAGAGACCGTAATTACCATTTGATCAGAAGAAAAACAGTTTACACGTTCAGCCGTTATTGTATAGAAAGTTGTTCCAACTGGCGGAATAAAAGCAACACCATCAGTTACGCCATTGTTCCAAGAAAGATTTGCACCTCCAGGATTTATGGCATTTAATGTTGTGGTTGTTCCTTCACAAAGTTCTAAATCAATTCCAGCATCTATTGGGGCAGAAGTAGGGTCATTTAAGTTAATGGAAACATTTTCTGTTGTAGTACAGGCAGGACAATCTTCATCTGAAACAGTGTAATTGGTATAAGATCCAGCAGGAAGGCCAGTAATTAAGAATTCTCCAGCGGCGTTTGTCGTAATCAGATTTGTTGTTCCTCCATCATAACTCATTGTATAATTTGTGTTGGGCACTAATCCAGAAAGGGTTATTATTCCATCTGTTCCATCACAAGAATTTGGACCTGCACCTGAAACAGTGAAAATTGGCGTGTAAGAATCCACAAGAATTGTGTGGGTAACATTAATGCTGTTTCCACAATCATCAGTAACACTGTAAATACGTGAAATTATTTCTCCGTTACAATTGTTACCATCGGTAGTTTCTGATACAAAAGTAACAGTAGGAGTAACTGTGCAATTATCAGCCTCATCTACCACAACCGCAGTATTCACAACTGGAACATCCGTTAAACATTGAACCGTAATTGAAGCTGGATTACTCGCTGTTGGGAGAATATCATCATTAATAGTGATGGTTTGAATGACATTGATGTTATTTCCACAATCGTCTGCTATGTTGTAAGTTCGTGTAATGATTTCTGGACATGTGTTACCATTTGAAACATCACCAACATGAGTAATTAGCGGATTGACTGCACAATTATCCGCTTCATCAGTAATTAAATTGATGTCAGCAGGAGGAACATTTACAATACATTGAACAAGAATATTTACAGGTGCACTTCCAGTTGGGTTTAAGTCATCGTTGATTGTAATTGTTTGAACGACATCGATATTATTCCCACAATCATCAGCGATATTGTAAGTTCTTGTAATGATTTCGGGACAAGTATTCCCATTTGAAACATCACCAACATGAGTTACTATTGGATTTACTGTGCAATTGTCGGCTTCGTCAGTAATTAAATTGATATCAGCAGGAGGAACATCTCCAATACATTGCACCAATAAATTGGTTGGTGCTGTTCCTGTTGGATTGATATCATCATTTATCGTAATTGTTTGAACGATATCAATATTATTTCCACAATCGTCTGCAATGTTATAAATTCTGGTTATTACTTCTGGACAAGTATTTCCATCCGAAGCTTCACTAACGAAAGTAACCACTGGATTAGCAGTACAATTATCTGCTTCGTTAGTAATAGAATTAATATCTACCGCTGGAACATCACCAATGCATTGAAGATTTAAGTTTGGAAGAGTTCCAGTTGGATTTATGTCATCATTAATTGTGAAGATTTGAGTCATATCAATGTTGTTTCCACAATCGTCTGCAATATTGTAAGTTCTTGTGATAATTTCAGGACAAGTATTTCCATCAGAAACATCTCCAACATGAGTAACAATTGGATTCGTTGTGCAATTATCCGCCGCATCAGTAATTAAATTAATGTTGGCTATTGGAAGATCTGCAATACATTGCAATACTGAATTTGCTGGCGCTGTTCCGGTTGGATTTGTGTCATCATTAATTGTAAAAACTTGCGTTACATCAATATTGTTTCCACAATTGTCAGCAATATTATACGTTCTTGTGATAATCTCTGGACAAGTATTTCCATCCGAAACATCACCAACATGAGTAACCGTTGGATTAACAGTACAATTATCCGCCTCATCAGTAATTGCGTTTATATCTTGAACTGGGACATCAGCAAAACATTGCAAAACCAAATCTGCAGGCGTTGTTCCTGTTGGCAGAATATCATCATTGATTGTAATCGTTTGAATAAGATCGGTGTTGTTATTACAATCATCAATAATCCTGTAAGTTCTTGTGATAATTTCTGGACAAGTATTTCCATCCGAAACATCACCAACATGAATTACTAATGGATTCGCTGTACAATTGTCAACTTCATCAGTTATTAGAGCAACATCAGCAAGAGGAACATCTCCAATACATTGTACCAATAAATTGTTTGGCGCTGTTCCTGTTGGATTGATATCATCATTTATCGTAATTGTTTGAACGACATCAATATTATTTCCACAATCATCAGCAATATTGTAAGTTCTCGTAATGACTTCAGGACAAGTATTTCCATTTGAAACATCACCAACATGGGTTACGATTGGATTGGCAGTGCAATTATCTGCCTCATCTGTTATTGAGGTAATATCAGCCAATGGAACATCTGCAATACATTGAACTGCTATATTTACAGGTGCCGTTCCTGTTGGGAGAATATCATCATTTATCGTAATAGTTTGAATAAGGTCGATATTATTTCCACAATCATCAGCAATATTGTAAGTTCTCGTAATGACTTCCGGACAATTATTTCCATCAGAAACATCACCAATATGAGTTACGATTGGATTGGCAGTGCAATTATCTGCTTCATCTGTTATTGAGGTAATATCTGCAACAGGAAGATTAGCCGCACATTGAAGAGATAAATCTGCTGGTGCAGTTCCTGTTGGATTAATATCGTCATTTACCGTGATTAATTGAGTAACATCGATGCTGTTACCAGAATCATCTGCAATATTATATGTTCTTGTGATCACTTCTGGACAATTATTTCCATCAGAAACATCTCCTACATGCGTAACAATTGGATTTATAGCACAATCATCTGCTTCATCGGTTATCAAAGCTATATCTGGCGCTGGAACAGCTGCTGTACATTGAACTGTAAGATCCGGCGGAGCAGTTCCAGTTGGATCATTACCATCAGGAATAATTGTTATTAAGAAATTAGAAACCCTAGTACAACCATCTTTTTCTATAATAACAGTTACGAAGGTGGTACTGGTTCCTATAAACTCTGGATTAGGGCATGTTGAGCAAGAAAATGCAGTAGCAGGAAGCCATTGATAATTAAATGTTGTATCTAAATTATATTGAAGCGGAGCTCCATTGCATATTGATGTATCTGGAATATTAGGTGCAGTAAAAGGACACGAACAGATATTTTGTTCAAAAGGGAAGGGGATGGTGTTACTTAAGAAATTTACGTTAGTTGCAACGCCTCCATTGCCAATACTAAAAGTAACAGGCGTAACAGTTGGTGTATGAATAGCTTCTGAAATAGTTGTATCATTGCAATAATTACTTGGATTTCCATCAAATGTTAGAAAGAGCATTTTTGAAGAGCCTGCATTACTATAATTATTAGTTAGAAATGTTTTATCTTGAGATTGGGAATAAAAAAGTGATTGAGAAGAATTTTGATTTACCTTTTGGTCAAACTCGTCTCCAACAGATTTCGTGTAAAGTGTTACACCATTGCTATCTAAGCCAACAATACTCATTTGTTTATCAGTTGGGTTTGTTAAATCAGAATTCATGTACATGACATAGTGATTGTTATTTACGATTTCAGCTGTTACTCCAATATCGTAATTTGGTCCTCCATAGGTTTTGTGCCATTTTAAATTAAAAAGCGAATCAAACTTTGCAATAAAAGCATCATTCCCACCTTGTCCATAAGAAGTTGTGCTCCCTGTTACTATGTAACCTACTTCTGGTTCATACCTTATATCAGACATGAAATCTTGCCCTGTTCCTCCAAAAGCGATTTGATTTAAAATTGTTCCCGTGGCATCCATCCTTACTAAAACAGCAGCTCGTGTTCCAGGACCCAACTGCTGACTATTCATATTTAGAATGATTTCATTATTAGGCAATTTAGTTAGGCTCCAAATATGGTCATTTTGGCCTACACCAATTATTTTAGACCAAATTATATTCCCATTTGCGTCAAGTTTAGTTAGCATACCATCCGAGGCTCCAAAAGTAGAATTATCTAAAGAACTTCCAAAATATATACTTCCATCATCATGCTCAAAAACTCCACGTGACCATTCAAATGTTCCACCTACAGCACCTACTTTTTTTTGCCAAATTATTGTGCCGTTGGAACTCAGTCTCATAATTATTGATGAACGTGGTTGGGCAAAAGAAAGAGTTCTAAAAGAGCATATTATATCTCCATTATTTGCTTCAACAATAGTCATTGGATCACCGTTTTCATCTCCGGCTGATCCATAGGTTTTAAACCAAATAACTTGTCCATCAGGTGTTAGTCGTGTTAAAACTATGTCCTCACCGCCTGCTCCAAAAGAATTAGTGATGCCACCAAGTATTATATCATTGTTAGCACATTCAATTATAACTTCGCCTTTATCACTCTGTGTTCCACCAAAAGTTTTAGTTACATTTTGAGAAAGTGAAAAGCTGAGGAGTGAAAAGAGGAAGGTAACAGTAAGTATTAATCTCATGGTTTAAAAATAGAGAATTTAAATTTCTAATCCTTCTGTTTTTGCGCGAAATTTATTCAATATTGAGGTAGATGAAAGAGTATAAAATCATAAACCCCTAGAATGATTCAACATCCTAGGGGTAATTATTTATGATTCAATTTGTTAATCTATACTGTATGAACTACCAAATCCAAACAACGGTTCAATACGATCTGACTTATCCTGCGATTAATTTCTTTGGTAAATCCAAGATAAACATCATATTCTTCCAGCGTGAGCTTACCAATCACCATTCCGATGATTTCTCTTTTGAAGGCTTGGTTCATAGTAAATAAACCTGTCAAAGCAGCTTCTTTCTTTAAATCTGGTAATTGATCCAATTGAATTTTTGAAACTTTCAACTGATTATTTAAATGAGCAATTAATAAATCGCTTTGCATTTTTATAATCGGACGTAAAACTTTGTTCTGAAAGTCTTCTTCAGTTGTGGAAATACCTTCTAAGATCTCATCTGGTAATTCTGGACGTTCTTCGTTTTCTCTGCTCATAAAGTGATCCTAAAATTTTATCGACAAAGCTCATTCCTTTGTCATTATCCAATTTCTTTTTTGCCAATTGTTCTATTCAACAAGTCCCTAAAGAATCAATTCTTTCATGAAAATACTTTCATTTTCGTCAAGATTGGCTGCATATTTTTCTAGAACAGCATCCATTGGTTTTACTTTATCAAATTGATCCGCATATTTCTCATCAGAGGAGTCTTGTGTTAGTTCAAAATCATTGTCATTCATAAACCATTCTACAACTGCATCGAATTCGTCAGTGATTCCAGGTTTTTTATTTTTTTGAGCGGACGGAATAATTCAGTGAATGTTGTTTTTACTGCTAATCCAATCAAATTTCTGGCTACATTTTCTGCACCAATTTGTTCTCCTTCATAAACCAATTCAACTTTTCCAGTTATAGCTTCAAAGTCAGACATGCTAATTGTTGTTTCAATAGGTGTAAGGGGTGAAACAACAGGTAATGCTAGATTTGGTGCGGCAATCTATGGTCAAGCAGGAGTTTCTGGAGCTGTCAACATTGCAGGCTTTTTTGATGGAGATATATTTCAAGTAGGTAACGGTTTCATTACATCAGATGAAAAATTGAAACAAAACATCACCAATGAAAAAAGCGTTCTTGAAAGAATTTCCTTGCTTCGTCCTGTAACGTATTTATACAAAAAAACAGAAGGTCTTTCACTTCCAGAGATAAATCAACACGGTTTTATTTCTCAAGAATTGGCAGAAATATTCCCAGAATTAACAAAAGATATTACAAAACCAGTTTTCGATGAAGAGGGTAAAATAGTTTCTGACATTTCTTTCAAAGGAATTAATTATACTGGACTAATTTCAGTTTTAACAGCAGGTATTCAAGAATTAAATACAGAACTAACAGCAGTTGGTGAAAAATTAACATCTGTTAGCGATGAATTAGCAGAATACAAAGCCAAAGACAAAATAAGAGAAAGTCTTGTTCAGGACAGCCGTGAAATTAAAATAATGGTTAATTATTAATGTTTAACGATTTGTCTTTGCCTTAATTCAGACTTCCTCCTGACACCCCATTTCATATTCCTTTTTTTTATTGATATTTCTAACTAACTTCACTACTCAATTCCCATTTTTTTAATTGATAATCCATAATTGATAATTCACAATTATTCAAATTGGAAAAGGAATGTTTATATACAGCCTTACAAGAAATTATGTCTAAACGAATGATCGTGAGATAATTATTAATGTTTAATTGTTAACGCGATAGGGTTGGTTATTTGCGGTGAAGACCTCAATACGTTGCCGACCGTTTCGTTATTCACACTGAAATGAAATTTAAACTAGTTAATATGAGATGCTGAATTTTTATTCTATAATAGAAACCTCTGAGAGTATAGGCTTGTGGAGGTTTTTTTTAATTTTCAATTAAAAAAAATAATAGTTAACGCGATAGGGGTTTTATAATTGATAATGGACAATTATTAACCTATTTTTCTAATTTATTCATAACTCCTTCCTGAATTAAAATCATAAAAATAGCACGCTGATGATGCTGCTTTTTCAGGGATTAAAAATCAGTAAATATCTGCATTTCAATACTCACCAAACGTGCTATATTTTATCACGCTCGTGGCATTTTACCAAACTAAAAAAGGACGCTGCCATTCAGCAAAGTCCTTTCCTAAAAAACATCTTTTTTAATCTAGTGCTGGAATTCATAAATTCCATCGCTTATTTCACTCCTCTTTTTCCTTTATACTTCGTTAAAATTTTAAACCGTAACTATAGCTATGCTTGAAAACTTTGCCTTGTTTAAAGAAAAAATTGAAGCAAAATTGAAGCACCGTTATTTATGAGTTACAGCACTAGTTCCAACCTCCACCAAGTGCTTTGTAAGTATTTATTGTAGCATTCAGCTGACGTTTTTTAAGCTCTATTAATTCAAATTGTGAGTCAATAGCTTCTTGTTGGGTTAATAATATTTCTAAGTAATCAGCTCTGGCAGACTTGAAAAGCACATTTGAGATTTCAATAGACCGATTGAGTGCATCTACTTCTTTAGCTTTAAAGTCATAACTCTTTTCTATGTTTTCGATTTTTGATAATTGATTCGTTACCTCAATATAAGCACTTAAAATTGTTTTTTCATACTCAAAAACCGCTTGCAATTGTTTCGCATTCGCACTGTAATATTGCGCTTTTATTCCGGCTCTATTAATTAGAGGAGCGACCATATCGCCTGCTAAAGAAAATAACATCGATTCAGGTCTTTTGATTAAGTAAGTTGGATTGAAAGACTGCAATCCTATTCCTGCTGAAATTCCAAATGATGGATAAAATCTAGCTTTGGCCACTTTAACATCTAATTTATTTGCTTCAAGTGCTAGTTCTGCGCGTTTTATATCCATTCGATTGTCCAGTAGTTGTGAAGACAGACCTTGCTTAATTCCATTCGGAACTAAATCATTAAAAGTATCCGCATCTCTTAGAACAGGTTGCGGGAATCTACCAACTAAAAAGTTGATCTTGTTTTCTGCCTCAATAATTTGCTGCTCTATTTCAAATTTCAAACTTTTTGTACTAAAAAGATGTGCTTCAAACCTTCTTACGGCTAGTTCAGTAACTTTCGCAGACTCTTTCTGTTGTTTTACAATTTGAAGTGCGTTGGTTTGTAATTTTATGTTTTGTTCCACTCTGATCAATTGATTGTCTAGTGCCAATAACTCGTAATAGTCATTTGCAATTTCCGATACAAGTTGCGTAATCATAAAGTTTTTACCAGCAATAGTAGAAAGGTATCTTGAAACCGCTGCGTTTTTAGCATTTCTCAATTTCTTCCATACATCAATTTCCCAATTTGCTTGAAAACCAACTGTATAATCTTGAAGTGGTTCGGGGAACGCCTTTCCAGGTTCAATATCAGTTGTTGCCTCTAGTGCTCCATTTCTGCTGTACCGACTCACTTTGTCTGCTCCAGCTCCAACATAGCCAGAAACACGGGGCAGATACTCTCCTTTTTTAGCCCTGATTTCGTTGCGAGACATTTCAATTTCTTGGCGGATGATATTTAATTCCTGATTGTTGTTTAACGCAGTATCAATTAAAGCCACTAAGTGTTCATCAGTAAAATAATCTCTCCATTTCAACGCTGCAGAGTTTGTTGTGTCTTTTACAGCATTGGAATTTGAAACATAACTTTCAGGAAGTGTTTTATTTTCTTCCCTTATATCCACTTTAAGGCTTTTACAGGAAGTGAAAGCCAAAAAAGTGAATACAAGTATACTTATATATTTATTTGTTTTTAACATGATATCTATTTTATTGTTTTAGCGTCAGAAGATTCTATTTCTGGTTTCCTTATGTCGTAAAAACCTTCAGATAAAGGAGTATTATCTTCATCTTTGATAATTTGTCGCCCTTCACTCATTTTAGCAAAAATGTAATACAAACCGGGAATTACAATAACTCCGAATAGGGTTCCAAACACCATACCTCCCAAGGCAGAGCCTCCAATGGTTTTGTTTCCAATTGCTCCAGCTCCATGTGCCATAACTAATGGAATTAATCCAGCAATAAAAGCGAAGGAAGTCATAAGGATTGGTCTAAATCTGACCCGTGCACCTTCTATGGCAGCTTCAAAAACTGTAGCTCCTTGTTTTTGTTTTAGAACCGCAAACTCGACAATCAGCACCGCATTTTTTCCCAGGAGACCAACAAGCATAATTAACCCGACTTGGGCATATACATCATTGGCTAAACCCATCATTTTCAATAATAAAAACGATCCGAAAATCCCGACTGGTAAAGAGAATATTACTGCCAAAGGCAATAGGAAACTTTCATATTGAGCAGCAAGAACTAGATAAACAAATATGAGTACAACGATGAAAACATAGAGTGCTTCGTTTCCTCTAGAAGATTCATCATAGGAAAGTCCTTCCCACGCAATGTCATATCCTTTAGGCAATGATTTTGCCACTTCTTTTATGGTTTCAATTGCATCACCTGTAGTATACCCTTCTCCAGGTAGGCCTCTAATTGCAGCAGAATTGTAAAGATTATACCTGGTAATTTCATTTGGTCCTTGCGTTTTATTTATCTTCATAAAAGAAGAATAAGGAACCATATCGCCTTCTTCATTTTTTACAAATAGGTTCAACAGATCTGAAGGGTATCTTCTAAATTCAGGTGCTGCTTGGGTATACACTTTAAAGAAGCGACCAAATCGAATAAACCCTTGTTCATAGGTGCTTCCGATTAAAATATTCAGATTCTCCATCGCTCTAGCAATAGAAACACCTTTCTGCATGGCTATTTTATTATCGATTTCTATTTCATATTGCGGATAGTTGGCAGCAAAAAACGTAAATACTCCTGAAAGCTCTTTTTTCTCTTTGAGTTTATCTAAGAAATTATTGTTTATTTTTTCAAATTCACTATAATCAGTGTCATTTGTTTTATCTATCAAACGCAAAGAAAAACCTCCAGAAGATCCAAAACCGGGAACTGCTGGTGGTTCAAAAAACTCAATAATTCCACCTCCAAGGTCTTTGGATTTTTCTTCTAATTCCTCCATCACTTCATGAACAGTATGTTTTCTTTCGGACCAAGGTTTAAGGTTAATCAAACAAGTGCCCGCATTGGAACCTCGACCTTCCGTCATGATTTCGTAACCCGCCAGAGAAGAAACCGACGCAACTCCTTCGGTTTTCTCGCAAATTTGTTGAAGCTGCTGAGCGACTTCGTTTGTTCTTTCTAAAGTTGCTCCTGGAGGTGTCTGAATAATTGCATAAATTGTTCCTTGGTCTTCATTGGGAATAAAACCAGAAGGAAGAACAGTATTGATTCCAACGATTCCAAGACCAAACATGATTAATATTCCAAATGTGATCAGTCTTCTATTTACAATGAGTCTGAGGAGACTTACATATCTTCCTGTTAATTTTTCGAATCTTCTGTCAAACCATTCACCAAACTTTTTAATTGGGGATTTCTTTTTGGGCTTTCCATTTGGGTTTTTAAGTAAAATAGCGCAAAGTACAGGAGTTAATGTTAAAGCGACAACGGCAGATAAAATAATTGCACTGACCATTGTTATAGAGAATTGACGATAGAAAACCCCTACTGGTCCAGACATAAACGCGATAGGTAAAAATACAGCTACCATTACTAAGGTAATCGCAATAATAGCGCCTCCAATCTCACTCATAACGCTTTTTACTGCTTTATAAGGAGACAAGTTTTTCTCATGCATTTTGGCATGAACAGCTTCCACTACAACAATCGCATCATCGACCACAATACCAATGGCCAATACAAGCGCAAATAATGTGACTAAATTGATAGATATACCAAATAATTGAAGTACAAAAAACGCACCTATTAATGAAACAGGAACTGCTAAAAGGGGTATTATAGTGGATCGTATGTCCCCTAAGAATAAGAAGACAACCAGTGCAACTAAAATAAAAGCATCTCTTAGTGTATGGGTAACTTGTTCAATAGAAGCATCTAAGAATTTGGATACATCGTAACTTATTTTGAAGTCCATTCCTGGGGGGAAGTCCGGTTTCATTATTTCTAACTCCGCTTTTACTTGTGCGATTACTTCACTGGCATTACTTCCTAAGGTTTGTTTTAAAACAATTGCCGCTGAGGGGTGTCCATCTAAGTTGGAATAGATGTCCATAAATTCTGTTCCTAATTCGACTTTCGCAACATCGTTTAAATGAATAATTTCACCTTCTTCATTCGCCCTTAAAATAATATCTCCATATTTCTCGGGAGTATTGTATCTTCCTTGATAGGTAAGCACGTATTCCAATGATTGAGCAGTTTTTCCAGAGCTTCTTCCCAGTCTTCCTGGTCGACCAATTATACTTTGCTCCTTCATCGCCTCCATAACCTCTTCTGCTGAGATGTTATACGCTCTTAATCTGTCTGGGTTTAACCAAACTCTCATTGCGTATTGACGACTACCAAGAATTTCTGCCCTTGCTATCCCTTTGATTCGTTTTATTTCTGGAATCATTTTTACATTGGCGTAGTTGTAAAGAAATTTTTGATCTGCATCTTCATCCTTACTGTAAAGGTTGACATACATCAACATACTGGGTTGAACAGGAGTAATTACAACGCCTTCTCTTTGAACCAATGGTGGCAATAGTGGCATCACTTGGTCAACCCTTGTTTTTACTCTTACCACAGCTTGATTAGGATCTGTTCCTGGTTCAAATATTATGTTTACGGTGGCTTCTCCTGCGCTTGTTGCATCAGAAGTAATGTAGCGCATTCCTTGAACACCATTAATGGATTGTTCTAAGGGGATTAATGTAGATTTAACAAGGGCATCTGCACTTGCGCCTGGATAAGCAACAAATATACTTACAGTTGTTGGTGCAATTTGAGGAAATTGCGATATGGGCATTTGCTTGATGGCTAAAGTACCCGTAAATACTATAACTATTGATATTACAATAGCCAGTACTGGTCTTTGAATTATTTTTTTAAGCATTTTATTTTCTTTTAATAAGTTTATTCAGCAAATAACTCCAAGTGAGAAATTACTTCTGTTGGTTCAATAAATTCATAAGAAATTTTATCTCCGTTTTTCACTGTTCTCAAACCATCAATCAATATTTTATCGTCTTTTGATAAACCATCTTTTATGATATATATATGCGGAAGTTCTTTCTCAATTTCAATACTTCTTGACGTCACTAAATTGTCATCACCTACAACAAAAACATATTTTTTATCTAATATTTCGAAAGTGGCTTTTTGAGGAATAATGATGGCCTTATTAATTACAGTAGGGATTTTAATATTTCCTGTTTCTCCATGTCTAAGCAGTCCATCAGGATTTGGAAATGTTGCTCGAAATGCAATATTCCCTGTTTCATTATTAAAGTCAGACTCTATGGTTCCAATAACTCCCTCATGTTTGAAGATCTCATTATTTGCCATGAGTAGTTTAACTTTTTGTAAATTGTTTGGATCAATCTTCGTTGAATAATTTAAGTATTCAGCTTCAGCGACATTAAAATAAACCCAAACTTCACTGTTGTCAGAAAGCTCAGTTAATAATTCTCCTTCATCGAGTAAACTTCCTAATCTCACATTGAATCTTCCCATAATACCAGAAAATGGAGCTCTTATTTCTGTAAAACTAAGGTGAACATTTGCTAATTCTAATACGGCTAATGCTTTATCATATTTGGCTCTTGCCAGCGCCAGTTCGTTTGAAGAAACAATATTACTATCCGCAAGCGCTTTGGTATTTAAATACTCTATTCTCACATATTCAGCTTCAGCAGCTGCTTTTTGTGCTTCTGCTTTATAGAGTGCTGGCATAATTTGGAACATGAGTTGTCCTTTGTTTATATATTGACCTTCATCAACATAGATGTTTTGTAGGTATCCTTTCTCTAGTGCTCTCAGTTCTATATGTTGAATAGAGTGAATTTGACACACATAATCTTTTATCGTAGTGGTGTCCTTAACTAAAGGATTGGTCACAGAATAACTTCTTTCTTCTGTTTCAGTTTCATTATTTTTAGATTGGCAGCTTGTTGTGAATAGTACTGCAATCCAACTTAAATGAATAAGTAATCTTTTCATTATATAAATGATTTTGAAGATTTTAGACTATATAGTTTCTGGTTGGAAACACAACAAAATTAAAATTGATTCTTTTGAGTATATTTTACTTTTTTTCTAGTCGGCTGATGCTATGGCAGCTCCTAAAGAAATAAAGCCAAACCGCAGTAAAGCAAGCTCATAGCCTGTCCCGAGAAATCGGGAAAAACCTTATAAAATTATTATGATTGAATAAATATTTCTCAAAATTTATACAATCTATTAAAATCGTCTGTTTTCTAACAGACGATATATAGCTTAAAATCAGATAAATAAAATTGGTTTGTAAAAAAATATGAACAGCTAAGCCGCTTATAAATAAATAGTTATAAGGTATATGGCTTAACTTAAAATGCCGAAAATTTAGGCTACTATCATAAACGGAATGTTTCTAGCAGAATATATCTAGAAACTGGATAGGTAATAAATTTTGATAAGTAAGCACTGTTGGTTTTACTTATTCTTGAAAGATGATTCAGGTTATTATTCGTCTTGAATACATTGAAGAACAACCATTTTGATTTGTCGTCTTCTTCTTCAATTTCTAAAGTAAAATCATGTTCTGAATGAGTACCATAAGGAGATGAAATTGAATGGAACTTATTAAGAGGCGCACCATATTGATCTATATTGTTGTTAGATAGGTTATCGATCTCACTTGATGTGAAACTGCTAAAGCCTATGCTTAAAACAAATAGAAATAGATATCCAAATAATACTTTCACTTTATTTCCTTTTCAGAATGCAAATGTCGGTATAGATTTGATAGGAACAATTGAATAGCAATTTTTTATTTAAAATTTAACTAAACAATAACTTTTTAATTTTTGGTTAATTTCTTTAGATGGGTAGCGCTGCAGTTGCACTGCGGTGCGATACATCTTATTCATTCCATGAATCAAAAAAATCAACCATCAATAATTCTTTATATTTAACCTTCATTATATAACCTTTACTTCGCAATATGCCATTATTTTAAAATACCGTCGTTCCAAAATACTGCAATTAAAATTCCCGATAGGTTAGTAGAATTGGGTTGGTCAAAAAAAAAGTTTTCCGATGAAATGGGAGTCACACCTCAACAAATTACCAAGATTGTTAGTGGTAAAGCAAATCTAACACTCGAAACACGGGTAGAAATTCAAGAAGTTTTGAATATTCGCATTTTGGCCTCTTTTTATGCATTGAAGATAAAATAAATTAACGGTTGATTTTCACGGATCAAAAAAACCGCAATCATTTTTTTAATGGTTAATTATCAACGAAGAAATTATTTCAATTAAAGTTTCCTCCGAATCAAAATAAAATCACCTTTTAATCTCAATAAAGTATTCATTTATAATTTATTAGGATGTCCTCTATCTGTATCTCCCTCCAAAAGGGAGAGCTGCTTCGAAATATGTTTTAGATTTGAAACTGACTTTTTTTTGTCTCTATCGGTGCTTGCATAGAAAAGCTTTGGAAAAAGGAAACATCAACTACCCTTCAGCAAGCGCTTAACAGCGTATGTTCCCTAACATTAAAGCAAAAAAAAGAGTGAATACCTCAGTACTCACTCTCTTTTCTCAATTCTGTCTTGTGGTCCCACCTGGACTCGAACCAGGGACTTTCTGATTATGAGTCAGATACTCTAACCAGCTGAGTTATAGGACCGGTTAATTTTTACCTAAACACCCTGAAATTACCTCAAAGCGATTGCAAAAATAATATTATACTTCATTAATAGCAATAAGAAATGAATTTTTTGTTTTTTTAAATTAACTAAACTGTTTTCAGTAAAATTTATTTCAGAGTAAAATGGCTTTAGGGAATTGAACTTTGCGTTGTCCTCGCATTTAGCTCCCTCAAAACAGGAGTTGATAATCAAATACTTAATAGGTAGAAAACGTTTTTCTTTTAATATTAGAGCAGAATAATATGTATATAAAGTATCAAAACAAAAAAGGAGTGAAACAAATGTCTCACTCCTTTATTATATAACTTAAGATTTTCTAACAAAATCTTACTTTTTTTCTGGCATCTCACGTGTGAAAGCTGGAATTCCGGTCACATCCATACCTGTAATCAACAAGTGGATATCGTGAGTTCCTTCATATGTTAAAACGGATTCAAGATTGGCCATATGACGCATCATTGAGTATTCAGAAGTTATTCCCATTCCACCGTGAATTTGTCTGGCCTCACGCGCAATGTTTAATGCAATTTCAACGTTGTTACGCTTGGCCATTGAGATTTGTGCAGTAGTTGCTTTCCCTTCATTTCTTAACTGTCCTAAGCGGAAAGTTAGCAATTGTGCTTTCGTGATTTCAGTAATCATTTCAGCCAATTTCTTTTGTATTAATTGAAAAGATCCGATTGGAACATTGAATTGTGTTCTTTCTTTTGAGTAGCGCAATGCTTGATCATAGCAATCCATTGCAGCACCTAGAGCACCCCAAGCAATTCCAAAACGTGCTGAATCTAAACAGGATAATGGCGCTCCAAGTCCACTTCTTCCTGGAAGTAAGTTTTCCTTTGGCACTTTTACATTATCAAAAATCAACTCACCAGTTGCAGAAGCACGCAATGATAATTTCCCATGCATTTCCGGAGTAGAGAAACCTTCCATTCCTCTTTCAACGATTAATCCATAAATTCGTCCCGTTTCATCTTTTGCCCAAACAACTGCAATATCTGCGAAAGGTGCGTTAGAAATCCACATTTTTGCTCCATTTAGCAAATAGTGATCTCCCATATCCTTAAAGTTGGTAACCATTCCTCCTGGGTCAGATCCATAATCTGGTTCTGTTAAACCAAAACATCCCATCATTTCTCCTGAAGCGAGCTTAGGAAGAAATTTTTGTTTGTGATCTTCTGATCCATATTTCCAAATCGGATACATCACCAAAGAACTTTGAACAGAAGCAGTTGATCGCAATCCACTGTCACAACGTTCTAATTCTTGCATGATTAAGCCATAAGAAATTTGGTCTAATCCTGCTCCTCCGTATTTTTCTGGTATATAAGGTCCGAATGCACCGATTTCTCCTAATCCACTTAAAATGTGCATAGGGAAAGTAGCATTCTCATAATGTTCATCAATAATTGGAGATACCTCCTTTTTTACCCAGTCTCTTGCAGTGTCACGAATTAATTTATGTTCATCTGACAATAAATCATCCATTGCATAATAATCTGGGTGTGTGTATAAATCTGACTTCATGTTCTACTTTTTAATTCGTCGTAAATTTAGCGAATTATCTTGTTTTTTCAATGAATAAAGTGAAGAGAAAGATAGCATCTTATATTTTTGTAATTTTGTGAACATAAATAAGTCGTTTTTGGGCAAAAAAACATCAAAAAAAACTATAATAATTTTTAAATGAATGAAATGGAGTTAACATTGCGCGAGGAATTATTTCCTCACTGGGTAGTTTATGCTTTGTTGTTAACCATTACTGTACTTTCAATTTTGAAAAATCAAAAGGAGGTCGTGTTTGCCAATATGAAAAGCGCCTTTTTTAAACCACCATCAACCCAGCAAGAAGCTAAAGAGAATTTAAGTTTCAGTAGTTTAACCAATTGGGTGATGTTGACGAATTACTTCCTAGTTTCAGGTATAGCCGTCTATATGCTGCTAATTTATTTCGATAGAACAGATTATTGGATGGTTGTTTTGCCCGGTGCTGCATACCTTTTTCAGCTGTTCTCCTTTTATTTCATTTGTATTTTAAGTGGAGAATTTAATAAGATAAAAGACAATATATTTTTGTTGAATTTTATTGCACATATTTCAGGTATAGTATTGATTCCTGTACTAGTTATTTGGTTACTAAATCCGAATTTTTCCGAATATATGGTCTTTACTATGGTCGCCGTGGTCATATTGTTTTATCTCATTCGATTAGTGAGAGGAATGTTGTTGGCAATTCGCAATAAAGTATTGTGGTATTATATAATTTTATACCTTTGCGCCTTGGAAATTTGGCCGATAGTCTTAGGATATCTACTATTAACGCCTCATTCCATTGGGTAATTCGCAATGAATTTAAGAACTAAAATACTGCTAAATTTTGAGTATTAAAACGATTTTAGTATCACAACCAGAACCGGAAAGCAATAAAAATCCGTATCTCTCACTTGCCGAGACGCACAAGCTCCGAATTGACTTCAGACCTTTTATTCACGTAGAAGGAGTTGATAAGACCGAGTTTAGAAATCAGAAGGTAAATTTTGCAGATCATAGTGCTGTTATTTTGACATCAAAGACAGCAGTTGATCATTACTTTCGAATGGCTGAAGAGTGTCGATTTGACGTTCCTATTTCAATGAAGTATTTTTGTATTTCAGAGGCTGTTGCCTACTACTTACAAAAGTATGTGACTTACAGGAAAAGAAAGATTTTTCATGGTAAAACAACCATTGAAGACTTAATGGATTCCATTAAGAAGCACAAAAAAGAAAAGTTTTTGCTGCCTTGTTCAGATATTTTGAGGGACAGTATTCCAATTGCTTTAGACAAAGATAAAATCAATTACTCTAAAGTTGTTTTGTATCATACTGTTGCTTCTGATTTGTCTGACCTAGAAAGTGTTCAATATGATGTGTTGGTGTTTTTCTCCCCTTCAGGAATAGAGTCCTTATTTAAGAATTTCCCTGATTTTAAACAGAATAAAACACTAATTGCAGCATTTGGACCAACAACTGCGAAAGCGGTTGTGGATAACAATCTTAAATTAGATATCCATGCGCCTCAACCGCAGTTTCCTTCTATGTCGATGGCAATTGAGAACCACATAAAAGATTTTAAAAAAAAGAGTAAATAAATTTTAAATTATTTAATTCAATCGCCTTGTGAAAATGAGGCGATTTTTTTTCTCCCCTTTTTTTAAATTACCCCACCTTTTCGGAGTTTGCAATAACATGTCTTATTTTAGAGGTGCCCTTTAAATGGATGGTGGTAACTCCATCCATAACACATGGTGTACTTTCAGAATTTTTTGATTTAGTGTTCGTTTAATCATTTTTTCTATAGATATCAATTTAGTTTCCAACATTTTACATGCTAGCACACCAAAATAAAATTAACCGCAATAGTGCACAATAATATAAAAAATTATAATTCTATCTTTGTCTTTAATTGGTTATCGCAATTATGATTAGATTTAGCTTTCCATAAAATTCCCTGATGTCTAAAAAAGAAGTAAAAGCAAATAAAGAGAACAAGCAATTCAAAAAACCTTTTTCTAGGTTATTAATCACTTTATTCTGGATTATTGGATTAACACCCTTTTTATTTATTCTTTATTTACGTTATGTTCAGACAAATAGTGCCTCTTTGCCCTCCGTTTCAATGCTAGAAAATCAAGAGGAACTTTTGGCGACAACTGTCTTTGCTGATGACGGAATGACTGAGTTAGGGAAATATTGGACTATTAATAGAACAAGCGTTCCTTACAATGAAATTTCTCCTTATGTTGTTTCTGCTTTAATTTCAACAGAAGATGAACGTTTTGAAAATCACTCTGGAATTGATGCGAAAGCCGTAGGTCGAGCTTTGGCAAATATGGGTGAGGCAGGTGGAGCTTCAACGATTACACAGCAGTTGGCAAAGTTGATTTTCACCTTGAAAGAACGAGATGAGAGAAGAGAAGCAAAGGCAGACGGTGTGGGCCAAACTGAAGAAGAACAGCGCATTGCAAAAATGAGCGGAATAGAGCGCCGGTTGTATGAAAAAGTAAAAGAGAATGTGATTGCACTTCGTATAGAAAGAAGATATACAAAGAATGAGATCTTAACGATGTATTTAAATCAGTTTGATTTCTTAGAAAATGCAGTAGGAATATCAAGTGCTTCAAGAGTTTATTTCAACAAAACAGCCGCTGAATTGAGTCAAGATGAAGCCGCTATTTTGGTAGGAATGTGTAAAAACCCTGGACTTTACAATCCTTATGGTTTTACAGTAAAAGATTACTCAGGTCGTCTTTCTGCAAGAAATAATATTTCAAAAGATCAAGTAACTGAGGAGGAAATGGCAGCAGAGAGAGAAAGTGACTCTTTGCGTGCAATTAGCCGTCGAAATGTAGTACTTTATAAATGGTACGAAAATTCTAAAAAGGACAATCCAGCGTTGACAAGTAAAATTAACAAAGCACAATATGACAGTTTGAAGGTTTTGCCTATTGTTACCAATTACCAATCTGTAGATCATAAAGAAGGTTTAGCGCCTTATTTCAGAGAATCTTTAAGAGGTAAGATTTCTCATATTTTGAATGAAAAATCAGATAACGGGCAATTGAGATATGCTAAAAGCAACGGAGACTCCTATAGTATTTATAGTGACGGTTTAAAAATCTACACAACTATCAATGCAGCTATTCAAAGACATGCCGAAAAAGCTTTGGTTAAGCATTTAAAGAAGAATATTCAGGAGCCATTTACCAAAAACAATCACAGAACAGATAAATTCCCTTTTGCATACAATATTGGTGAAAGTACTATTGGGTCAATAATGAATAGTGCTAGAAAACGTTCAACGCGTTATAGACGCATGAGAAGAAGGGATGTTTCCATAAAAGAAGCCATTGCAAGTTTTGATAAACCAACTCCAATGAAAGTCTTTTCTTGGAATGGAGATATTGATACTGTAATGACACCAAATGACTCTATTCGCTATTATAAAAACATTATGCGCGCAGGATTGGTTTCGATTGAACCACAAACTGGATTCATTAAGGCTTGGGTAGGAGGGCCAGACATTAATCATTTTTCTTATGACCATGTAGCACAAGGAAAACGTCAAGTAGGTTCCACGATTAAGCCTTTTGTTTATGCTGCTGGAATGCAATTTGGTGTAATTACACCATGTGAAACAACTCCAAATATATCCTATTGTGTTGATGTTCAAACGGGTTCTCGTCCAGAGGATATGACTTCTTGGTGTCCAGGTAACTCTGGTTCTGAATTAGACGGAGAACCTATAAGTTTTGCAAAAGGATTAGCCAATTCCATGAATAATATTACTGTCTCGGTAATGTCAAAAATGGGGGGTGTTGCTGGGCCAAGAGCAGTTGCGAAATTAATGAGTGATCTAAATATCGATATTAGGAAAGAAGATATCGTTCCAGCGATGTGTTTGGGAACAATGGATTTATCTCTTTTGGAAATGGTTGGGGCACAATCTGCATTTGTTAACGGAGGTATTTATACTGAGCCAACATCTATTATTAGAATTGAAGATAGAAATGGAAATGTGATTTATGAACACCAACCCGTTGCCAGAGAGGCAATGTCTGAGGAGTTAGCTTATGCAACATTAAGCATGATGCAAAAAGTTGTAACTTCAGGAACCGCTGCAAGTTTAAGAGGAACTTGGAGAGGAGATTGGGGTGGGATTACGCAACCAACCGCAGGTAAAACAGGAACGACTCAAAACAACTCTGATGGTTGGTTTATGGGATTAACGCCAGATTTAGTAACTGGAGTTTGGGTAGGTGCCGAAGACATGGCAGTGCGTTTCCGTTCAATGGAATGGGGGCAAGGTGCGCGCTTGGCATTACCCATTTATGGTTATATGATGCAAGGAGTTTATAAGGATCCAAATATCCACATTTCGACCAAAGAGTTTGAAGTGCCTTTTGGATTCGACAATTCCTTATATAATTGCAATAATAAATCAGGTTCTGGTGTTGAAGAAACACCAGACTTTGGAATTTTTTAAAGAATAATAGTATGAGAAAGACAGTAGATAATGTTGAAAAAGCCTGCGAAGGTATAGCATCAGGAATGACTTTAATGTTAGGTGGTTTTGGTTTGTGCGGTATTCCCGAAAATTCAATTGCGCAGCTTGTGAAAACAGGGGTGAAGGACTTGACATGTATTTCCAACAATGCAGGTGTTGATGATTTTGGATTGGGTTTATTGCTTCAAAAAAAACAGATCAAGAAAATGATTTCTTCTTATGTAGGAGAAAATGATGAGTTTGAAAGACAAATGCTTTCAGGAGAATTAGAAGTAGACTTAATTCCACAAGGTTCATTGGCTGAAAGATGTCGTGCTGGAGGAACAGGGATTCCAGCTTTCTTTACACCTGCGGGTTTTGGAACCGAAGTAGCCGAAGGAAAAGAAGTACGCGAATTTAACGGAAAACCACATATTTTAGAAATGGCTTTAACGGCTGATTATGCAATTGTAAAAGCATGGAAAGGCGATACTGAAGGAAATCTAATTTATAAAGGAACAGCGAGAAACTTTAATCCAGTTATGGCAATGGCAGGTAAAATTACCATCGCAGAAGTGGAAGAACTTGTTCCAGCAGGAGAACTTGATCCTAATGAAATTCATACACCAGGGATTTTTGTTCAACGAATTTTCCAAGGTGAAAAGTTCGAAAAAAGAATTGAACAATTGACTACAAGAAAAAAAGCATAATGAACAATTTTCAAAAGTACATTAACAAATCCTACTCTGCTTTTGCTTGGATAGTTTTTGGTTTGTTAATATTTTATCTGCTGTTAAGGGCTTATTTCTTAACACCTTTGCATGATGAAGCCGCAACCTTATTTTACTATATTGAATCAGGTATTTATTGGGGTCCAGATCTTCTGATTGATGCCAATAACCATCTACTTAACAGTATGATAGGCCATTGGATTTATTTGCTTTTTGGAGATGATTTTTTCTTTATTCGTTTGCCGAATGTAGTTGCCTTTGTTTTTTATTTCTGGGGAATTTATCGTTTTATTAAACCGATTCCTTCCAATATTCACAAAACACTCATTCTTCTGGGTACGACTTGTATTCCATTTATATTAGAATACTTTGCATACACTAGGGGCTACGGTATTTCGATGGGACTATTTATTTTCTCATTATCCTACATACGGGATTTTATGGTAAATAGAAATATAAAATCTGCTTATTGGAGTTCACTGTTTTTATGTTTAACGGTTTATTCCAATTTAAACTTTCTATTGTCATTAATATTGATGCTCCTTCTGTTTGGACTGATACAGTGGATGCACAAACAAGATTTTAATAAAAAACAACATGCCTCCCTATTTATAAATTATGGTTTATTGGGGGTTTCTATGTTGCCTAACCTATACTATGCCGATTTGTTAAAAACAAGTGGTGCTTTATATTATGGAAGTTTAGACGGGTTTTGGAACGTAACCGGAAAAACCTTAGCTGAAAATATTATTTTTCACAACCTAGATTGGTTGAAATATGCCTCTATAGTTGTAATATTATTGTTGACAATTTACCTTATACTTCGATGGGTTAAACTACGTAGTTTGAAGTTTTTTACGAAATCATCCACGCTATTGGCATGGTTTCTATTCGGAAATTGTATTGCAATTATTTTAATGGCCAAGATAATGCATGTCAATTATCCAGAAGATCGGGTAGGAATGCACTTGGCAATTCTATTTCTTTTATTGATTGGCTTTATTTTAAGTGAAGTTAAATCTTTGAATTGGTTGCTGTTTGGAATGTTGTTTTTTCCGATTTCGATGATTCCTAAAATTAACCTTACAACTTCTGTGTTTTCTCCAGATAATAGAATGTCTAAAGCATTTTTTCAAGATGTTACTGAAAACTTAAACTCCTATTCAACAGTGTCTTATTATCCCTTGCAACAACTTGTTTACTCCTATTTATCAAGAGATTTAGATACAAACTATTTTGTGAATTCAGAACGTGGGTTTAATCATACTTCGGAAGTTGTTCTCACCAAAACAACACTTTTCAAAGACCAAGACTTTCTTAAGAACTATAATGTTATAGCATCAAATCCGGAAAGTACTTTCATTGCATATAAAAGAAAAACCCCTTATAAAAAGGAAGTGATTTACAACCAGCCCCTGAATATTATCGATTCGAATGACGAGTATATATCTATTTACCAGACGTATATACCTGATTCTTTGCGTAACAGGAAATTACAATTCCATATTGATGGCGATCTAGTTGCAGATAATATTTACCGAGAGTTTGCTGTTCTTGTTTATTCCACATTTGATAAGGACATGAAATCCACTGATTATCAATATGTTAATGAGAGATGGATCCATGGAACCAAAAAAGAATTTATTTTGAATTTTAACTATGCAGTCAACGAATTAAAAAAAGAGGAGCACGAAATACGAATTTATATTTGGAATCAAAAAAGAGAAAATATTAGCTTAAAAAATGGTTCTTTTCAAATTTTGGAGCTGTCAGATTGAGTATCTTTTTAACCTATATTATTCATCAAAACACTCAAAAATATTATGACACAATAATTAACACTCAATTTTAAAGAAAAAAACTTCTTTAAAATTGAGTGTTTTTTTGATTTACTTTCATACAGCTTCTGCGTTACGCACTTATTGAAATAGAATACTATGTCTGCAAAGTCCGATGCCAACCGAACAAAGTGAGCTCATGAATACCATTGAAAATAGACACTTATGAATAAAACGCTACATAAAATTAAATTCATGAACCGAGCTTGCGAGCTCAACGGAGTTAATCATACAGGTGAAGACAAACAAAACATACATGCTGAATTATGAAAACCCAACATCCTATTTCTTTTTTTATTGGTTTAATCATTTTATGTTTTATTCTTTCATTGGTTGTTTATAATATTTCTATACTTACTCTTTCATGGGATGTTATGGGGT
>Ga0307937_1000347_pt1 | contig 29553 bp, 24 predicted proteins | sample OrgLakmetagenom3_FD_201814 | JGI IMG/M metagenome (GOLD analysis project Ga0307937, IMG submission 201814) | Saline water microbial communities from Organic Lake, Antarctica - #3 | ecosystem: Environmental > Aquatic > Non-marine Saline and Alkaline > Saline | place: Antarctica: Organic Lake...
ATTTACAACTCTGCTCGTTTGTAAAATGTACTGCAAATGAAAAAATATCCATATATTAAACTATTAAATTCTAACAAATATAGGAAATATTCCTTAATATTGGAATGATTACGGATATGCAAATAATGAATTTACTTACCATAAATACAGTGGGACAATCGCCTTATTGATTACAGTCATTTTTATCGTAGCTATTGAGACTTTCGTTATTCATATTTTAGTACAAAGATGGAATAATACCGTCGCTTGGATTTTTACTTTTTTGAGCATTTATTCTGCCATACAAATATTAGGGCTTTTAAGATCAATGCCTAAAAGACCAATATCTATTGAAAACGGTAGGCTTTATCTTCGTTACGGAATTATGAACGAAACCACTATCGAACTCAATAAGATTGAATCGATTATACTTTCATCTAAAGATATTGAACCCACTACAGAAACACGACGATTATCGATTTTGGGAGAATTAGAAAGTCATAACCTAGTCATTCGTCTAAAGGAAGAAAACACCTTGTATGGACTTTACGGCATTAAAAGAAAATACAAAGTTTTAGCTTTATACGTCGACAATAAAGCAGAGTTCCTAGACCAAGTGAATAAATACATTCAATAACTAGGTACTAGTGTGATTGGTGTGACCTGAAAACTAAGGTCTCCGAGAGCCTACCTTAGATAGCAGATAAGTGTCCCGATCTTGATGGCAAGTGTAAAACAGAAAAATTAAATAACAAATCTAAAAATACTTTTTTTAAGATATTTTCAATAACTTAAGGTTTTGATAATGAGATTTAACGAGTAGATGATTTATCAAAATACATAACTTGAGCTTCAAATATTTTATAACTATGGAAAACCAAGACTTTAAGATTAGTATTAAGACAGTTTGGGTTTTAGTGATAGGGAATTTTTTACTAACTATTTTATGGGCATTTGCCAAAGTACAGCATTGGGAATTTTCTCAAGTACTTTTGACAATTGTACTAATTATTTTTTTCTCAACTTGGATAATTGTTTTTAGTGACATGGCAAAGAATAGAATAAACAATAAGTCCTTTTGGATGATTTCTATGTTCATTCTTCCAACCATTTCGCCTTTAATACCAAATTAAACCTATAATGTCGCAATAAATCGTCTCTTTTTCGCCTGCTTTTTATCAAAAATAATTACCGTAACTAAGGCTATGCTAATTATTTTTAACTTCAATCAATCAAAAAACCTGTGCTGAGCTACGTCGTAGTATAATTCAATTTATTTATACGGCATTATAAATTTAATTTGGTATAATTTATTTGATACAACGAAATAAATCAACAAGACTTGAGAACAGTTTTGGTCTGTAAAAGATTAATTTACGCTAATCTCTCCACCAACTCCTTTAAATCCTTTACTACCAAACTAGGCCTTGTTGACTTAGAATATAAAAACTTTCCTTGACGTTGGACAAAGGCGGTTTGTAAACCCACACGTTGAGCACCTATAATATCCCAGGCATGAGCAGCTATTAGCATGGCTTCATTGGGCTTTGCCTCCTCTTGGGATAAGACATTGCTATAGGTGTTAGGATGTGGTTTAAAACGCTTGACTACTTCTACGCTATAAAGACTATCAAAATAAGATTCCAACCGGGAAAACTGCATCTGTTGTTCCAAAGTGCTTTGTCCGCCATTGGTTAAAGCTACGAGTCTAAAGCCTTTTGTAGCTAGTTGCTCCAAACCCACTACCACATCGGGGTGAGGCTGGAGTTGAGTGATGACTGAAAGGGTGTCTTTAATTTCTTGCTCCGAGAGGGAAACCGACAGTTGTTGGGCTGTCATCTCCAACGTTGCTGCACCAATGTCTCCAAAATCTTGGTAGTTATCGGTAAGCGTCTCTACCATAGCATATTGCAATAGCTTAGGAAACCATAGATCAAAAGCAAAGGTAGAGTCCAACTTGGCATTGATGCGTTCCTTTAAAGGCTTGAGGTCCAGTAAGGTTTCGTTCACGTCAAATATGAGAAGTTTGGGTGCGGTGTCCATAATTTTGAATTTACATCGCTCTGTGATGCTTGGTTCGGATTTTATAAGCCTTATAATTCTCTTTTACTTTTTTATCGATCTCTAGTGGTCGATTCAAGTTAGTCTCCACATCCTTTAAACGTTGCTCGCCTCCCAAAATCACATCAATTTTCTTATGTAAAAGGCCTTGGATAGACTTTTGAGCAACCAGTTGGGCACTATCCATATTGTCCACCTTGGCCGTGATCATCATATCTGTATCTGTGGCAGTTGGGTAAACCGTCATCACATGGATGTTTTCAAAAATAAGCTCCCTGCGCATGGCTTCAGAAAAATGCCTTACGCCAGCTTTGGTAGCGGCATAGACCGAATAAAAGGGTTTGGCGATATAGCCAAGTCCGGAGGATATATTCATCAAGCCTGCCTCTTTGCTTTTTAATAAAAGCGGCAAGCTTTTCTTCGTGAGTAAAATTAGTCCGGTTAAGTTGATATTGATTTGGTTAACGATATCGGCATCAGACAAGTCTTGTAGTGCTCCAGTACTTATCACACCAGCATTATTAATCAATAAATCTATATGATCCCATCGGTTGCTGACGGTCTCAATGATACGCTCGACATCTTTGAGTTGAGAAACATCGGCAGCAATAAGGATAAATTCAGCTTGCGGAAAATCTATCTTAAGCTTTTCTAGTTTGTCCTGACGTCTTCCTACCACAGCAAATTCTTTTACGCCCTGCAAAATCAATTCGTTGATAAGAGCTTTCCCTATACCAGCGCTTCCGCCGGTAATGAGTACTTTTTTATGATTCAGATCCATGAGTATTAAGTTTGATGATTATACCAATTTAAACCAATTATGTCGCCATAAATTGTTTTACCAAAACGAATTCGGTGCAGGCTTTTTTCGCTTGTTTTTTATTAAAAATAATTACCGAGTCTATGGTAATGCTAATTATTTTTAATTTCAATCCATCAAAAAATCCGTGCTGAGCTTCGTCGTAGTATAATTCAATTTATTCATATGACATTATAAATATAATTTGGAAATAAATATAAGCGGAACTTACTAGTTTATTGAGCAATGGTCTGTCTTTCACGTTTATTTAACCTGTTGAGGTTTATTGAGGCTTTATGTATAACCGTGTTCTTTAAAAGCATAAGCCTGAAAAAACCTTCAGCATAAAAAAGCCCTTAATTCATTAGGGCTTTTTAAGAGTAAAAAAACTATATTACTTCTTTATCATCCGTTTTATCACGATTTTTTGTTCTCCTTCAATAGTAATAATACAAACTCCAGCTGCTAGTTGGGAAATATCAAACTGTCCATCGAAGACATACCCATAAACATCTGGTCCTTTTTAGTCTGCAACAAGATCTACAGAGTCATCGGTAGTTCCACCCCACATCATCACTTCCAAGAAGAATAGTATCGATTTGATCTTCCTTACTTTGCTTGTTTAACAATTCGGCGATTGCTTACTTAAAAAGACAGTGTACAATTATCACGATCTACTTCAGATTATTGATTCTCTCATAGGAAAATTTGGTTTAAAGAAAACCATCGGTTTGTTGCGGGAAGCCGTAATTGGTGTTTTTTTATTAATAATAGACAATTTACTGTGTTGGGACATACTTTTACTAAGACCCTAAATTACGGGTATTCAATTCCTATCTATATTAATTGCATAATGGGCTATTCAATACCGTTTTATTAAAAAGGGAACGGTTTATTAGGTAACCAGCGGTGCACTTCTTAGGATGTGGATCACAACTCCTCAGTAGTTTCAACGGCAGGTAAAGAGACCGCAAGGCTATCCATCAAAACAGGTGTTATCTCTAGTACTGGAGGTGCTAATAAGGAATCTTTAATTTTTAAACTTTCTAGGTAGGTACTGTCATTTTTATAATATAGAGAAGATTCCATAGCGTTGATCTGGCTGTAATCTGGACAAGGAAAGTAGGATTGATCGTATTCAAAATTGGTTAAAAAAGACCTTTTCCAACTACTTAAACTTTTAAACATAGAAGCTACCATAGGCATTGCGGTACTTGCACCACTACCCATATACGTACTTTTAAAATGCACCCGTTTATCACGAGCACCTACCCAAGAACCTATAACAAGTTCTGGTGAGCAAGCTATAAACCAACCGTCGCTATTATTCTGTGTGGTTCCTGTTTTCCCTATTATATTATAAGGAATGTTGTAATTACTAAATCCAGCACCGGTCCCATTTGTTAATACGTCACCCATCATTTGCTGAAGTTTTTTGACATTTTTTGTGCTGGCTACGTAGCCTTCATATTTAGGTGTTGCTTGAAATAAAATAGTTCCTTTTTGATCGGTTATTTTTTGAATCATGTAGGGCTTCACCAGACGTCCACCGTTAGAAATGCTAGCGTATGCCGTCACCATTTCCATCAAGCTAATAGGAGCTGTTCCTAAAACTATGGAAGGAACTTCTGGAATATCAGAGGTGATCCCCATCTTCCTTGCTTTTTTGATTGTATTGGAAACACCTACTTGCAATTGTAAGGCTGCCGAAATGGTATTCACACTGTTAGAAAGCGCACCGTGTAAACTATAGCTTCCGCCATAGCTACCATCAGAATTTTTGGGCTGCCAGTCTTCATATTTGCGATACGTACGTAGAGAGTTGTCGAAATAATCGCATGGATCAACACCTTGTTCTAGCGCTGTGAGAAAGGTGATAGGTTTGAAGGTAGAGCCTACTTGATTTTTGCCTTTTACATTGTCGATTTGAGAAAATCCGTAATCAATACCGCCTAGATATCCCATAATGGCACCACTGCGGCTGTTTATGGCTAGAATTCCAGTGTGTAAGCGCACTAAGGAACTGATAATACTGTCTTCCACAGTCTGCTGCCGCTGCTCAAATCCCTTTCCTATTTCCCAGTATTTTCTCGCTTTTGTTTTTTGAAGGTATTGATTGATGTCGCTTTCCGTTTTTCCTTCTACTATCATTTTTTTTACAATAGGCTGCATGGACATGAGTTTTTTAATAAAGGCCTGCTTTCCACCTTCTGCAGTTTTACTGGTCCAGTTCTTATCCATTAAACTTTGTAACCTCAGCATCTGGCGTTCCATAGATCGCTCTGCATACCGTTGTATATTAGGTTGCAAAGTGGTGTACACTTGTAACCCGTCCAACTCAAGATCATATACTTCGCCATCAGGTCTGGGATGAGCTGCTGCCCAAGAGTCAAACTCTGCTTTTACGTAGTCTTTGTAATATCCAGAAAGGGAAGAGTTTTTTTGTGCGGGACTATATTTTATAGCCAATTCCGTTTTGGCAGCATCAGCTTCTTCTTGAGTAATGGCCTTATTTTTCACCATCTGTGCAAGTACAACATTCCTGCGAATTGTGGAGTTAATAGGATTTTTACGGGGATTGTAATAGGTTGTTGCTTTAAGGACTCCTACCAATGTGGCGCATTCTGACAGATTCAATTCTGCTGGCTTCTTACTAAAAAACCGTTGTGAAGATTTCTCGATTCCATAAAGGTTTTCCCCAAAAGACACCGTATTAAAATAAAGCAGCAGCAGTTCTTCTTTTGTATAGATGTTCTCCAAGCGTTTGGCAATAATAAGTTCCCGCATTTTATTGATGGGGGTGCTTAATATCGATATTTCTTTGCGTCCAAAAATATTTTTGGCAATCTGCTGGGTAATGGTACTGCCACCGCCTTTTCCTTGCTGCATTAAAATGGATTTTACAAAAACTCGGGCATAACTCTTATAATCAATACCAGAATGTTCGTAAAACCGTACATCTTCAGTGGCTACTAAAGCCTTTATTAAATAGGAGTTTAACTCTAAGGAATCAATATTACTGCGGTTCTGAAGATAGAAATAAGCGATTGGTTTTTCATCACTTCCATAAATAGTCGAGGCCACTGGGTTTTCTAACTTGGTCAGCTCATGCTCATTAGGCACATGGCCAAATAGTCCTGCGTAAGTACCTAGAAATAGAAATCCTACAAAAGTAAAGCCCGCAAGCACCAAATAACCACATGAAATGAATGGATGCGTTCTCAAATACTTAAAAAAGTTCCTAGCTTTAGCGGCTATTTTTATTTGAAATGCTGTTGAAGTCATCAGAAAATGCTAAGGTGTTAGTTAAAACGAATTTAACATGTTTTACAGTAATAATTGATTTATTATTCAAGCCATTCAAACGGACTCTCTTATCTATTTTATAGGGTTTAAAACAGCTGCATTTTTATTATAAATAAACCGGCTTTCTACCAATTACTCCACTTAGAGTTGGTAGACTGATATCTTCCATGCTTGCAAGCATAGTCAAGCAGGTTTAGCTTTTTCTACGTAAAACAAATTTTAGGTCGTGGAGCTATCAAAGGTGTACCCTCTGTAAAATCCAATTAAAAAATCTACAAACCATTTTATAGCTAAGAACATAAACCACACTACAGCCACTGAAATATGCCATAAAAGCTTAATGATATTTATAAAAAGACTCACCGCTAAAAAGAGCAATTGAAGCGTAGCTGCATTTTTACCCCTTAGCTGAACACCTCCTAATTTAAAACTCGAGTAATTGGGTTTAAATAGATTATAAGAGCCTCTTTTGTTTTTTATGGACGTACTCACACCCCCTTTTGAAATATTAAAGTTGAAAGGACCACCCTTATATCGACCTATAAATTGAAAGTTTCCACGTTGAAACCCCATTCTAGCTCCTTTAAACAGTCTTTTATGAAGCCTGACACCATGATTGGTATTTATGGTAGCTCCATAACCCTCTTTTGCAAGCGTTTTAGTAGCAGAAAATCCTCCTGTTCTCGAAACGCGGACAATCTTACCGCGATATTCTATCCTCTTTTTTGATGGTTTACTATTTTCAGACATTGAATAAAGAATTATTTAGCTATTATTAAAGTTAATAAAATTTCAACTTTAATAGCGGTCTAATTTGTATAGAGAGTGTAATGATTTAGCTTGTATGTATTTTACACTGCTAATTAATTATAAAATGCTTTTAAAACTAATCAATGTAAATCAACCTCCCAATCACCTCCCTTAAATCTTTATCTGTAAGAGTTTCATACTTATTTATCGTCATCTCCAAATTTTTAATTTCTAAAGCTTCATACTGTGCCTTTTTGCTATTCTTGATATATTTAATAATTCCATTTTGGTAATCACTTCTAGGTCTTTTCAACTTAGGAGTTTGGATGTCAGTTGACACATAAAAATAAATGTTTGAATCAATTTTAAGACATGCTAAGCAAGCTATTAATTCCATATGAATAAATAGTGCTTGTACCAAAGTAATGTCATCTAGCTCTAAAGAATTTCAAGTTGTATTACTATTTCATCAATGGAACTAGCTATGATATAAAAGCTGCTCATAACTAAGTATATGGCTCGCCGATAGGCCAGCGTTGTATATCTTGTTAACTGATCTAGGATTTGCAAGTAAGGGAGAATTCGAGGAGTCGACACCTTCACTAATTTTAGACCACATTTATCGATCCATCTGCTAACACCTATAGAATTGAACAAACAAAACAAACTCAAAAGGAAATAATACAAACCAAAAAAGCTTAACGATGCTAACATCATTAGGCTTTTTGTTATAAATCTAATTCTTGGGTCGACACCGAAAAAGGATTTTAATAAAAATTTTGTCACTTCGAGTGTTTTTTACGAGCGGTAGCGAGATAAGAAAATGTATCGAGAAGCAAAGCTGGACTGAGTTCTCGATACAAATTCCAACAGCTGTCGCAGTTGAAATTCAACTCGAACTGACGGTAAATTTATTTATTTTTCCATAAATCAGCTTTTTCAATGTGGACTCATTTTTTAATAATCTGCATCCGTTATCTAGGACTAGACACTAAGCTTACTGGAGATTATTCATCACCTAGCATAGCAAAAAACTTATCTAGGTTTGGCATAATCACGATTTGTGTTCTTCTGTTTTTTGCCATATTGTCTTTACTATTGTTTAGTACTAAAGGATCATAACTAGATCGCCCAGCGACAATCAACTGCTCAGAAGCGACTCCAAACTTATCTTCAAGTCGTCTTACAATCGCAGCGCTTCTTCTAGCACTAAGATCCCAGTTATCTAAAATATAGCTATCTTTTTTTAAAGTTCTACTGTCGGTGTGTCCTTCTACCAAAACTTCTAGAGAAGGCTCAGACTTTATAACTTTTGCAATTCTGGATAAGATTTCATCTGCATCACTTCCCACTCTAAAACTACTGTCACCAAAAAGCAGGTTGTCGTCAATATTGATTTTCACCATAGTTTCTTCAATAGAAACATTGAGGTCACCCATAGACTCTCCCATGTTTTTAGAAATGTTGTGAGCAATAGCGATGTTCAACGAATCTTTTAAAGACTTAGCACCTTCAAGTTTAGCAGCAGGAACGTCTTTTAAAGTTTTTCGCATTGCAGCTTTGTTCTTTTCAGATAGGACTAAGTTTTCGTTCGGCACTTGCACCATCATACCTTCTTTCTCTGTACTTAAGGAGGCTATTTTGGTATTGTAACGCTCTACGCGCATTTCAATTTGCTCCATTTGATTTTCCAGATCTTCTTTTTCTAAACGCGTTTGCACTAGCTCAGATTCTGTCTCATCCAAATTACCCTCTAGTTCTGTATATTTCTTTTTGGATACACAGCTAGCAAGAATAACAGATAGGCTTACGGCCAGAAATAATGTTCTTTTTTTCATCATAATTTTAATTTTATTTGGAGTAAATAACGGCATTTTGCTAAAGCATGTTGCCATATGTTACTTAGTATTTTGTTAAAATGAGCAAATAAAATTTAAAAACATATGTACATAATACTATCTATACTTGGGTTTAAGGCCTGTTTCTGAAAAAGAAATATTCTATTTTTCATTCCTGTTTTTGAACGAGATGTTATCCGGATAGTATTTTTTCAAGCGTTCTGGTGCAATTCCTAGCTTGAAAAGCATCACCAAAAGAAAGTCTACTGTGATTTGAAACATGAGTCCATTATTTCGAAAGCGTCGGCTGGAAGTGACCACGGCTAGCTTAGATTTTTTAAATCGGCCTTCACGCCGCAGACGATGTTGAATCTCGACATCTTCCATAAAGGGAATAGGTTTAAAACCAGTGATGGTTTCAAAAACTCGTTTCTCAACAAACAGGGCATGGTCACCATAAGTGAAAAACTCAAGGTTCCATTGACTGAACCAAGTGTAGATTTTAAAAATAGGATTTGGGTCGTCCACCACTAGTCGGAAACTGCCACCCACCGTGTCCTTAGCTTTACAAAGTTGACAAATAGACGCGTAGGCCTCCTCGGGGAGAAAGGTATCCGCATGAAGAAATACCAATATTTCTCCTTGTGAGTGTCTAGCTCCTAAATTCATTTGTAAGGCGCGACCTTTTGGAGCGCATAAACGCTTCACCTCTGGAAAGTCTTTAACGATTTCTAAAGTTTGATCTTTGCTCCCCCCATCGACCACAAGTATTTCAAAATCCCCCTTCAATTTTAAGGTATGCGTTAGGGTTTTTACTATATGTGTTTCTTCGTTAAGGGTAGGTATTATGATACTAATAAGCATAAGGCAACAGGCTTCTTGGCGTTAAGCGAACTTGGATCAAATTCAGAATAAAACAGCTCTATACTGAATGAGTTTATACATAAAAATCACAAAAAACGATAAACTTGCCATTAGCTCCAAAACCGTAGACGTCAAAAAGCCTAGAAAAGATCCTAGTGCTGTTTTTAAAGCGGGCTGACTCGCCTTTTTGGCAAAAATGACTTCACCTAGATAAGCTCCAATAAAGGGGCCGATGAGAATTCCTAAAGGAATAGGAGCAAGGAGGCCTACCACAAGTCCAACTCCTGCACCATACATCCCAAATTTACTACCTCCTAGTTTTTTGGTCCCTAGAATAGGAATGATGTAGTCAAGGATTAAAATGACCAACGTGATTGCCAGTGTGATCCAAAGCAGACTGGAACTCACTTCAACTTCGGGAACCCAGAATAATAATAAAATCCCCAACCAGCTGATGATTAATCCGGGAACTACAGGAAGAACACTGCCTACTAAGCCAACAAGGCAACAGATAAACCCTAGGCTAACTAAAAGTATACTCATCGTGAAATTCTGTAAAATTGAACTTAAAACTAAAGAATTAGCTCCACTAATCCCGTATTTTTGTCAAAACTATTGAAATGAGTTCACTTTATATTCATATTCCCTTTTGCAAACAAGCTTGTCATTACTGTGATTTTCACTTCTCGACTACCTTAAAGCACAAGTCTAAGCTGGTGAGGGCGATTTGCAAAGAACTCATCTTGCGGAAAACCGAACTCCCAGCAGCAGTAGAAAATATTTATTTTGGAGGAGGGACGCCTAGCTTATTATCACAAGAGGAATTAGACCTTATTTTTGAAACTATTTATGCGCATTATGAGGTTGTTGAGCAGCCAGAAATTACGCTGGAAGCCAATCCAGATGATTTAGATCTGGAGTACCTACAGATGTTGTACAAAACCAAAGTTAATAGGTTGAGTATTGGAGTGCAATCCTTTTTTGAAGTGGATTTAAAATTGATGAACAGAGCTCACACTGCTGAAGAAGCTGAATCTTCTATTTTGCTGGCTAAACGGTTTTTTGATAATATCTCTATCGACTTGATTTATGGTATTCCCGATATGGATGTGGAGCGTTGGAAAGCCAATCTAGCGAAGACTATAGAACTCGAAGTGCCCCATATTTCTAGTTATGCCTTAACGGTGGAGCCCAACACACCCCTCAAGACGTTTATTGATAAAGAAATTATACCACCAGTAGACGACGATCTAGCCAAATTGCATTTTGATATTTTGGTGGAAACGATGATGGCACATGGCTTTGAGAATTATGAATTCTCCAACTTTGGGAAACCTGGGTATTTCTCTCAAAATAATACGGCCTATTGGACGGGCAAGTTTTATCTCGGCATTGGACCTTCGGCGCATAGTTTTGTCCATACCACCAGAAGTTGGAATATCAATAACAATCCAAAATACATCAAGGCTATAGAAGCAGATGAACTGCCCCACGAACAGGAAGTCTTGAGCACTACAGATCGCTATAACGAATATGTTATGACCCGATTACGGACCAAATGGGGCGTGGATATGAAATATGTAGAAAAAGAATTTGGGTTGGTTTATGCAGCCTACCTAACAGAGCACCTGCAAGACTTTCGGCTGCGTGGTTTACTTGTTCTTAAAGACGACTTGCTTCAGGTGACGGGGGAAGGAAAATTCCTATCGGACGGGATTGCGTCAGAATTATTTATGCTCAATCTTAAATAGATAATGGAGGTAAGTCTACCCTTAAATCATGGCTTATGAATATCGAAGAACTCAGAGACTATTGTTTAAGCCAGCCACAAGCTACCGAAGACTTTCCTTTCGATAAGGACACACTAGCCTTTAAAGTTAAAGGTAAAATGTTTGCCTTAACCTCTCTAAAGAAATGGGAAGCTGGTGATTATAGCCTTAATCTCAAATGCGACCCAGAAAAGGCTGTAGAGTACAGAGGAAAATATCCCGATGAGGTTTTTCCAGGCTATCACATGAACAAAAAGCATTGGAACACCGTTGTCGTAGATGGCTCGCAACTTTCTCCAAAATTCATCAAACACCTAATCAATCATAGTTATGAGTTGGTGTTGAGTAAACTTCCAAAATCTAAACGAGAAGGATTGATCCATAAGCCCGGAAGATAAACATCATCATTTCATAGCAGCAGATAGTTCAATAACTCTATTTTTGCAATTCAATTTTATACTTATGCCCACACCAGGATCTATTTATTCTGAATTTATTTCTCGATATACCACAGATTTAAAAGCAATAAAAACTCAATTGCTGTGGTCCAGCATGCTGCGATTAGCCGTATTTCTAGCGATAGCCTTTGCGATGTACTTTTTTTGGTCCTCCACAAGAGTTGTTATTGGCTCTGTGATACTTGGAATTGTACTGTTTTTGATTTTAGTCACTAGGCACTCTAAAATCCAGTATAAAAAAGCAAAGTTGAAAGCTTTGCTTCAACTCAACCAAACCGAACTTCGGGTTTTAGACCGTGAGTTTTCTGACTTGCCCACGGGAGAAGTCTATAAAAATCCAACGCACGCCTTTAGTCAGGATATCGATATTTTCGGGAAACATTCCTTTTTTCAATACCTCAATAGAACAGCATTAAAAGAGGGAGAGGAAAATTTGGCTTCCAAATTGACCTCAAATTCTATAAACGACATCAAGCTCAAACAAGCTTCTATCCAAGAGTTAGCCGAAAAAGTGGAGTTGAGACAACACTTTACTGCCGATGCGATTTTGGTGGATACAAAAACTAAGGCAAACAGCATCGTGAAATGGATAACCGCTTACCAGCGTTTTGTTCCTAAGGCGATGACTTGGATACCAAAGGTGTTTTCAGTGCTATCTTTAGCTGTTATTATTGGTTATTTTTTCAATGTCCTCAGTGGTGCTCAACTTTTGCTTTGGTTCTTGATTGGTTTAGGAATTACAGGTTTTTTCTTGAAACGCATCAATGAATTGTCTAGTCATGTGAGCCAGGCGCAGAGCACCTTTCAGCAGTATTTCAAACTATTAAAATTTATTGAAGATGCTGAATTTAATTCGAGTTTACTTCAATCCTTTCAGTCAAAAATCCATTCAGATTCAGCTAAAGCGAGTCAGATTTTGAAAGTACTTTCAAAACATATCGATGGCCTTGACCAAAGGAATAATATTTTACTCGGTATTGTTTTAAATGGATTTATGCTTCGTGATCTTACGCAATCTCTTAAGATTGAAAACTGGATCGCCCAACATGCTTCTCAGGTTGAAAGTTGGTTTGAAGTGATCGCTGAGATCGATGCCTATAATAGTTTGGCCAATTTCCAATTCAACCACCCAGATTATGTTTTCCCTAGCATAAAGGACTCAGGAAGCTTCACCAAAACTGTAGGTGCTGTTCATCCTTTGATAGACCCTAAAGACGCGGTACGCAATGATTTTGAAATTAAAGACAATCAGTTTTTTATCATTACGGGAGCCAACATGGCTGGGAAGAGTACCTTCTTGAGAACAGTTTCTACACAAATCGTTATGTCCAATGTAGGCTTGCCCGTCTGTGCAAAATACTGTGAGTATGTTCCTACAAAATTGATCACCAGCATGAGAACGGTCGATTCTCTCGCCGACGAAGCCTCTTATTTCTTCGCTGAATTAACTCGACTCAAATACATTGTAGATAAAATCCAAACCGATAAGTATTTTATTGTTTTAGATGAAATTTTAAAAGGCACCAACTCTACAGATAAAGCCATTGGCTCCAGAAAATTTGTGGAGCGTTTAGTCAAAGCCAATGCTATTGGGATTATTGCAACTCATGATCTAAGCCTCTGTGAGGTTGCTGATGAATTACCACAGGTTCAGAATTATTATTTTGATGCTGAAATCATCAACGACGAACTCAATTTTGACTATACCCTTAAAAATGGAATATGCCAAAACATGAATGCCTCGTTCTTACTTAAGAAAATGAATATTGTGGAGTAAACTAAGCCTTACTTTTTGACCCGCTTTTCGTTTTGCTTGATAAAGGCATCCCAACCGGTATAGGATTTTCCTAGCTCAGGCTTACTGCTATTATAAAAATGACATACGGCAGCCGCAAGTCCATCGGTAGAGTCCAAATTTTTGGGAAGCTCTTTGATTTTTAGCATTTGCTGTAGCATTTTAGCGACCTGTTCTTTACTGGCATTTCCGTTTCCTGTAATGGCCATTTTAATTTTCTTGGGCAGATATTCTGTAATGGGGACTTGTCTAGATAAGCCTGCTGCCATAGCGACTCCTTGCGCACGCCCAAGTTTCAACATGGATTGGACATTTTTACCAAAAAAAGGCGCCTCAATAGCAATTTCATCGGGATGGTAGGTATCGATAAGATCGATGGTCCGGTCAAAAATCAGTTTGAGTTTAGTGTAAGGATCATCGTACTTTTTAAGCATTAGTTCGTTAAGTTGAATAAATTTCATCTTGTTATTGACAATCTCGATGACACCAAATCCCATGATAGTGGTTCCTGGATCTATGCCTAAAATAATTCTTTCTGTCGCCAATCGCTTATTTATTCGTTATTTTGTAATGTGAAATTCCCTTACAAAACTAAGCAATTCTGGACGTTAGCTGTCAAATTTTTGATAGTAAGTCTAAGTTTTATCGTGATTTATAAATTTATCCAAGAGGTACCAAACTCACATTGGCAACTGATTTATAATTCTTCACAGCTTTTTATATTACTGGGGATAGGAGGGTGTTTCTCTCTATTGAATTGGATAATAGCGGAAGATACTATTCTATACCATTATTCAGATCAGCGGGATTGAAGATTTGTCTACCCTTTTAACGCTTTTATTTTCCTTGTCCAGTCTCTCTGGAAGTTTCGAATGGAAAGGTCGTCGGTTTTCCAAGTAATTATTGTAAAATAATAGGAATTTGAGTGCGTAGAGCAATGGGAACACTCCTCTTTTGTGCGGGATAGGCTTCAGGAAGTTGAAAGATAGCTTCTTCAAGCCATGAATTGATCTGCGGGTTTTTTAATTTGACTTGACTGGGAATAACGACCTGTTGAATAGAGGTTTTCCCTTCGACATTGATAAATAAATCTACCAAAATCGTGTCTTGTTCCTTGTTGGAGGTTGAGATTTCCTCTTGACTTAAGCGTAAACTGATACTGTTTTTGATTTCATCTTCAAAGCAAGTTTTGCTCTCTGCTTTTGAAGTGACTACTCCACAGGTTTGGAAGGTTGGGTAAAAATCAACTTCTTTCCAATTAATAGAATTGAGTTCCTGTTCCAAGATTTCATCTGCCGATTGCTTTTTGAAATTGAAATCTTTACAAGATAAAAGGCTAAGTATAAGAAAAAGGGTTAACCACCGATTCATATAGTAAATGTAATCAAATGCTTTCTTTTGAAGAGGTTTTGTTTTTGGATTCTATCCATAGCGACATGTATTTTGTACTTTGGGTGGTGTGGTGCATCAAGATTTGACCTATAAAATTTTGTTGTCGATGTCCCTCCAAATTGGAGTTGAGTTTAGTTAAGCGTTTAAAGAAATTGGCAGAGTGCACTTTGTACTGAAAGCGTTTATTGATAATCTGGAAGCCATTGCGCTGCGCTATCTTCCAGCGCTTAGGCATAGTGTATAAGTTTATGGCTTGCCTTGCTATTTCTTCAGCCGAGTTGGCAATTTCTCCGCACCAAGGTAAATCTCCACAAAGTCCTTCTGCACCAATAGTGGTGGTAATAGAGGGAGTGCCGGCTTTCATACTGTCTATAAATTTGCCTTTAAGGCCAGCGCCAAATCGGACAGGACCCAAAAGAACTCTAGCATTTTTAATACATTCAATAGCGTTTGGAGCTCTACCTTTTATTAAGAATCCTTGTTTTGGGTTATGAAGTTGCTCCACCTTTTGAGAGGTGTATGCACCATACACATGCAGCTCTGCTTCTGGGATAGCAATTTTAATAAGTGGCCAGATCTCTTCCTTTAAAAAGAGGGTTTTGTCCCAATTGGGGGCATGTAAGAAATTACCTATACTAATGAAGTTCTGGCGATCTTCAAAGGTCGGTAACTCACGGATATGCTCATCTTTGATGGGCTTGAGTAAGAATGGCATATAAAGAAGTAATCGTCGACTCACCTTAAATTCATCGACCAACAGCTCAATTTCTGCTTTAGAGATGATCAAGCTCATGTCCGATCTTAAAATCGAAGCGATTTCCCGCTTAGCCGTATCAGAATATAGAAACTCTTTTTTGAAGGCTTTCTTTTCTTTGTAGGCTTGTTGTCTGCCTTTTCTTAAAAAATGAAGATCCTCAGTATCTAAAATTCGAATCGCTTCGGGGCAGTGTTCGGCGACTCTCCAACCAAATTGCTCTTCCATCATAAACCGATCAAAAAGCACGTGAGTAGGCTGCTCTTCATTGAGAAACTCATCAAATACTGAGGTATTGACCTCTATTTGTTTTTGTCGAATTCCCAGCCCTTCTAAATCCTCGGCATGTTCTGAAAACTTAGCTGGAGAGGCATAAACGATATCAAACTTTCGTTTCAAAAACAATTCGATGAGTTGCATCATTCTCCCTCCAGCGGCCGAAGAATTTGGCTCAGGCCATACAAATCCAATAATTAAAAGTTTAGACCTACTCATAGTTTTTAAAATCGTTTTTTGCGAAAATCGTCAAATAAGCTAAATTTTGATAAAGATATCCGACTTATTTTTTGATACATTTGAGTTTAAATAAAAAGTAAATGAGCAAGTTGGATTTACAGCCCGAGCTTTGGGTAGAAAAGTATGGGGATTACTTTTTCTACTATACGGTGTCAAAAGTAAATGACAGGGAAACCGCTAAAGACATTGTGTCTGAAACTTTTCTTGCAGGATTAAAATCCAAAGCCAACTTTGAAGGTCGATCTTCAGAAAAAACATGGTTGTCTTCTATTTTGAACAGAAAAATCGTGGATTATTACCGCAAAATTAATTCCAATAAAGGCAAAGCCGAAGTCAAAATAGATTATACGAGCCAGGACCAAGACGGGTCTTGGCTTGAGGAGCAGGTGTCTAATTCAGATTCGGCAGAAAACCAGATGGAAAATAAAGAATTGGGAGAAGCTATTTTAAGCTGTCTAGAACACATTAACCCTAAGCATGCTGAAATCTTTAAGATGAAAACGATGCAGGATTATGATAATGAGGTCATTTGTAAGGATATGGGGATTACTTCGTCTAATTTATGGGTCATAATCCACAGAGCTAGAACAGCGCTTGCTTCGTGTTTGGATAACTCTTGGTTTAAAACATAATAATGAAAGATACATTAGAACAAAAAATACCTGCCTCTTGTCTAAAAGTTGCAGAATTTAGCGATAAAAAGCAATATGCTGAAGCTACGTTTTGGGAAAGACTAAGGGTACGGTTTCATATTTTACATTGTAAACACTGCTATACCTATCATCTTAAAAACGAGGAGTTAACAGCGCTTATAAAGAAACATGAATTTAAGTTGTTGTCCAAATTAGAGAAAGAGGACATCAAGGCGAAGCTTAGCCTATAAAAAGAAATTCCATACCAGTCCAAACCTGATGGCGAAATCCCGATAAGGGTAGCGAGGAGCAGAAAAATTGCTATTTCCTTGAAATAGGGTAGTAAAATTTTCAAATTTTAAGTAAACCCTAGCCTCTCTTATTTTAGCATTTATAAAATAGTCTGCCGTGTAGAACCCTCCAAGTTCTTGAAAATCCTGAATCGCAAATTCTGAAAGTATAGGATCGTAAGCCTTGCTCATAAAGCTAGTAAAGTAATTGAAGGTTAAACCCGTTTGCAAGTAAAGCGCTCTGTCGAAGAGGTAGTTGTCGTAGAATAATGAGTTTCTGGTCACTATTTCAGGGACTGGAAATACAGACTCTCCATCTAAAACATTTTGATACATAATGGTATTGGCTAGATTTAAATTGCCGTATTTGAAATCCTTTTGAGCTTTTATTTTAAAGTAGCTAATCTGTTGGTCAGTCTGTAAAGGTCTTACCAAACTATCTGCCACAGCTCCTTCAGCAGTTCTTTCAAAGCCGAAGTAAGCATGATTGTCGATTTGAGTAAGCGAGGCACTAACTTGGCCATATATTTTAGATTCAGCTTCCACCTCTAGACGTTGCGTATTGACATTATCAAAATCGGGATTGTACCAGTTGTAATTTTCGTAATCGCTTTGGTTTAGAATCCAATTGAAGTTAGGTGCAGAGGAACTTATATCTAATTTTGCTGCAAACTGTAAAGAATCGGAGAGCGTCATACTCGCTTTCCCATGAACTTCATACCCATCATAATCACCGGTAATATTATAGGCGGCTTGGCCTTCTAGCTTGAAGGCTTTATACCTTTTTAGGTAGGTTCCCCCTAGGCTTACAATATCCGTTTTTAAGCGGTTAGGAATGGTCTGGTTTTCATTCACTAGGATTGTTCTATACCCGTAATTAAGATTTTGATGCCTCGCCATAAAACCTATTCTGCCCAAATACCTTTGGTAATACGATAAAACCATAGTATTGGAAACGTTTTGATACTCTACTTCATCGTTTAAGTTTGAATTTTCAAAGCTTGCTCCAAAAATCGCATTGGCTATCCCTTGAGTGAATTGATATTCTTTGTCTGTAAAATCTAAAATATGGTTTAAGCGGACTTGACCATTCTGGGTGGAATCGTTTCCTGGTCGTATGTTGTAAAATTGATTGAGATAAAAACGTTTAGCATCTAGCTTGGTCTCTGCATTGGTGAGTCTAATCTCTGCTGTAGCTCTGTTCTGAACCTCTTCTATTTCATTGATAAATTGTTGATTGGCTCTGTCGGTAAGTCCACCGCTTTGTTGATTCAAGATATCCTGAGTTGCAAAATGTGATCTTACAAAATACCGGTTATCGGTAGTTCTATAGTTGAGTCCTAGTCTTAGATTCCCTGTACTGGCCAGAGATCTTTGGTAGGTTCCTAAAGATCGCAAACCTTTATAGGCTATGGAAACATTTAGGTTTGGTTTTAGATTGGTTGCAAATGTCGCATCTATGTTTTGTCCTTGTTCATAGACCGTTCTAAAGTATAATTCGGTGAATGGGGTAGGAACTTCGTAATAGGGAATATCCTCTACTTCCAGATAATTGAAATGTTTTGCTCTTGCTCCAAATCTAGGTACGGCATTGAGATTATTGAAGGTATACCCTAGTTCGTTATAAGGGAGGCCAACATTAGCAAAAGGCAATAATTCGAAATTGTCTTTACGCAAATAATTATAGGCATAATCCTTACGAATACTCAATGTGGTATCCACATAAGTAGTGTCGTTACTTATGCTGATGATTTTGTATTTGGAGATTTTTGGTTTATCTCGATCGTCTTTAACGGAAGTAGTGGTTTCTCCACGTTGATTGGTTTGATCTTGTGGACGATTACTTCTTTTTAATTGTCTATCTTGAGCGAGAGACAAGGAGGAAAAACCGAGAATAAAAATAAGAGAATATACCAGTTTCATTACTAATTTTAAAACGTGAGCAAAAGTATCATTTTTACTTAACTTTAGATGTATTTTAGAAATCGATATGGATTTTCATATTTTCACTTTTCAATATAATTATGCTTCACCCTTATTTCCAATCCGAAAAACTAGAATGTGGTACCGACGAAGCTGGTCGTGGCTGTTTAGCAGGTCCAGTCACCGCAGCAGCGGTTATTCTTCCTAAGGATTTTAAAAATGAACTACTAACTGATTCTAAGCTGTTGACTTCTCGTAAACGTGAGCTTTTAGAAGTTATTTTGAAAGAGAGTAGTGTAAGTTTTGGAATAGCCCACATTATGATGGAAACGATAGATGAGATCAATATCTTAAATGCTTCCATAAAAGCCATGCATGCCTCTATACAACAACTTACACCAGATCCTGAGTTGATTTTGGTCGATGGAAATAGATTCCATACCTACCCAAATATTCCTCACCAATGTATTGTAAAAGGAGATTCTAAATTCCTGAGCATAGCGGCAGCTTCCATTTTTGCCAAAACGGCGCGAGATGCCTATATGAAGACTATCGACAAAGAATTTCCTATGTATGGTTGGGCTCAAAACAAAGGCTATCCCACAAAAGCGCATCGGAAGGCTATCCGAGAGTATGGAATTACCAAGTACCACAGGAAGAGTTTTAAATTACTGCCAGACCCAGAAGGAACCTAAATTTTAAAACCAACCTATAGAAAGTAACCAAAATTGTAATTTTCAGCTTAATTTTGTCATTAAATTTTTTCTGTCTATGCGTTTCTCACTTTTGATGTTTTGTGTTTCGTTAAGTGTCATCTCCTGTGATTTTAATGCAGAATCGACCCAGGGCGAGTTGATCGATTTTATCCCGTCAAAATCCATTTTTGTATTGGAGTCTGAATCGCTTTCAGAAACCTTGGATGATTTTATATCGACAGACTTATACGAGAATAATAAATCTTTACCCTTATTTAAAGAACTGCAAGAAAACTTCAGGTTTGTTAACTATTTTCAACAAGATGCAGAAGCTTTTTTGGCGGTAACCCCAATTGGAGAAAGAGAACTTGCCACATCTTTAATCATTAAGGATAAATATTTGAGCTTAGATTCGGTCCAGTTGTCCAAGGAAAAGAAAATCGAATATGCTGGAAAATCTATCTCTGAATTTAATCTAGAGGGATTTACATTTTATTCAACTCTTCTCAACCGTGTAAGAATCGCTTCCGAGTCGAAACTGATTATCGAAAATGTGATTCGCGCCCATAATAATCAATTCAAATTCGATGCTATTTTCTATAAAGCCCATAAGGCAGCAACAGGAAATTCATCCCTGTTTATAAATCTGGAGGAGGCCCATTACCTTTACAAAAATGAATTCGATCAACTTTCTCCAAAGTCCTTACAGGGTTTGGGGAAATGGCTAAGTCTTGACCTAGATGTCTCTAGGGGGAATTTAAAATGGTCTGGGGTGATTCTCTCGCAGGAGAGTTCCCAAAAATTACATTTATTTAAAGGGACTTCGCCAACGTCCTTTAGACTTCATGAAGTGACCCCCACCAATGCTACTGGGTTTATGAGCCTCAGTTTTTCTAGCTTTGAAACCCTTCAAAAAAATAGAGCAAGTCAGAATTATTCAGCCACATCCTCCTTTAAGTCTCTTTTTGAGAACACAAACGAAGTAGGAGCTATTCAACTGGAAAATGGAGCTTTGGTGTACGATATGATTAGTAATAATGTCACTCAAGCATTAGATTCTCTTAAAGTCATCAGCGAAGAAGAAAGCAGTTTTAGGAATCAGACGATTTATAGTTTTGAACCAGAGAATGTCTTTGCAGATTTCTCTCCTTTGCTGTCCAATCATAAATTTGCGGTGTTTACAGTGTATGATAGTCACTTCCTTTTTGCTAATAAGGATCAAGAGACCTTAGAAAACCTCTTGGTGAATATCGATAACAGGTCTGTGCTCAGCGAATCGTCTTCCTTTCAGAATGCCGCTGGCGTGATGAGTTCTTCGGCACACATCACCTGGGCTGGTCAACTTGATGGAATCATAGATAAATTGCAGAAATCGGCAACTACAGACTTTCTACCCAATCTAGAAGATCTGGATGCAAAAGCTTATAAATCTGTTATTATGCAGGCGAGTCAAGAGGATAGTTTTGCATTTGTAAATGGGATAATCGCTAAAGCCAAAGCTGAAACAACTTCTACAGAAGCCATCCAGGCAAGACGTATTAAGTTGGAGACTGACATTGCTACGGATCCACAATTTTTTATCAATTGGAGAACTCGCCAAAAGGATATTGTGGTTCAGGATAGCGAGAACACCCTTCACCTTATCGATAAAAACGGAAAAACACTATGGACTAAATCCTTAGACAGTAGAGTAGTAGGCGAAATCCTTACCTTCGATATTTTTAGGAATACACGATTACAAATGGCTTTTACCACTCAAAATAGACTTTATGTTTTAGATAAAAACGGAACCAATGTAAACCCCTTTCCTTTGGACTTTGAAGATTTAGTAACCGAAGGTCTTGCTATTTTCGATTACGATAATAATGGTAAGTACAGATTTGTGGTGGTTCAAGATGAGGATATTCTCATGTTTAATAAAGAAGGCAAGCTTATTAAAGGATTTGATTATAAAGCGCAAGGACCAATACAGCGAACTCCCCAACATATCCGCATTGGCAGGAAAGATTATATTTTGGTAGAAAACGACTTAGGACTTAAAATCCTAAGTAGAACCGCCTCAGAACGCGTAAAACCAAATCAAAAGCTATCTTCTTCTGCGAATGCATGGGGATTGCATAAATCTAGTTTTACGGGAACCAGTGTAGATGGGAATCTTATTGAAATTGCCCAGAACGGTGTGGTGCAAAAAACAGATCTCGGTTTGTCCAAAAACCATTTTACAGCAATACATGCTGAGTATGTTGTTACTTTTTCTGAGAATAAACTCAACATTAATGGAGTGAATAAAACTTTGGACTACGGTCTGTATTTGCCGCCACAAATTCACGAGCAGTCCAATAGGACCTTTTTTAGTATCGTAGATCAGCAAGCCAATAAAGTCTATCTATTCGATGAACAAGCGGAGCTCATTCCAGGTTTTCCAGTATTTGGAAGTTCTCAAATCGATTTGGATATGTCCAAGCCTAGCCAACTCCATTTTACGGTAAAAGGAGATGATGAAGCCTTATTGCTGTATACCAAAAACTTCTAAGCTTCCAGAAATTCAGCTTCAAATAGCTCGGCAAAGTGTTTTTTGAGCTTAGCTTTTACCTCATCGACAGGCACCTCTTTTTGGCCGAGTTCCACGTTTAACGAAGTTACTGCTTTGTCTTTAATCCCGCAAGGCACAATATTGTCGAAATAGTCTAGGTCTGCATTCACATTGAAGGCAAAGCCATGCATGGTCACCCAACGCGAAGCGCGCACGCCCAAAGCACATATTTTTCTGGCAAAGGGTGTTCCTACATCTAGCCAAACCCCAGTTTCACCTTTGCTTCGTTCTGACTTAAGGCCATATTCTGCCAAGGTAAGAATAACCATTTCCTCTAGGAGGCGTAGATATTTGTGGATATCGGTAAAGAAATTTTCAAGGTCCAAAATAGGATAGCCAACAATTTGTCCAGGACCGTGGTAGGTAATATCTCCACCTCGGTTTATTTTATAGAAGGTCGCTCCTTTCTCTGCTAGCTGCTTTTCGTCTAAAAGTAAGTTGGCCAAGTCGCCGCTTTTCCCTAGTGTATAGACATGCGGATGCTCTACAAAAATAAAGCTGTTGTCTGTAGGAAGGTCGCTTTCTTCACGCCTATTTTTTATTTTTGTATCTAGGACTTTTTGGAATAATTCTTCTTGAAAATCCCAAGTTTTCTTATAATCTAGCAGTCCTAATTCCAGAACTTTTATCGTTTTATTCATCGCCTTATCATTGAATTGCAAAGGTATACTTTCTAAAGAAAATGTTTTCTTTATTTTGATTTTACCACCGTTTCCTTAACAGTTTTTCGATATTCAATTTAAAAGGTTTGAGATCTCTTCACCCAACAAAAAGCCTCTACAATTTATGTAGAGGCTTTACCTATATTGTTTTCACCATAAAGTATTTACTTCACAATTAATCGCTTTACAAATTGTCGATCATCTACTGTTGTAAACTGAACAAAATAATTACCGGCATCGACACCTGAAACATCAAGACCATTGGTTATTTGACTTGCTGAGAGGGTTTTTATGTCTCGACCCAGCATATCAATCAATTGAATTTTAGAAAGTATGACTTGCCCATCATTTTCGATAAACACTTTAGAATTTGAGGGGTTAGGATATATTAGAATAGTTGATCCAATAGCTTCTGGGTTTGTTGTGGATAAGTTACACTCAGCACCCCAATTTGGGAAGAAGTCGTCTTGTAAAGAAGAGTTAAGAGCGAAATCAAATGGTTCATTTGGGATTTGCTCTACACACCATCCTGATAGATCTTGGTTAAATGATGATGCATCAAAAAACATATATTCCATATTAATAACTTTGCTTACATCCCAATTATTTAGGGGTTGGTTAAATGAAATTGCGCGATAAAACATAAAATCCATATTGATTACCTGGCTTACATTCCAAGAATTGAGGGGTTGATTAAAAGATGATGCATCGTTAAACATACTTCCCATATCAGTTACATTACTTACATCCCAATTATCCAGAGGTTGGTTAAAAGATGTTGCGCGACTAAACATTTCACCCATATCAGTGACTAGGCTTACATCCCAATTATCAAGAGGTTGATTAAATGAACTTGCAAATTCAAACATGGAATCCATATCAGTGACTTGGCTTACATCCCAAGAATTGAGGGGTTGGTTAAATAAAAATACATCAAAAAACATACTTCTAATATTTGTTACATTACTTATATCCCAATTATTTAGGGGTTGGTTAAATGATGATGCGCGATTAAACATGGAATCCATATCAGTGACTTGGCTTACATCCCAAGAATTGAGGGGTTGATTAAAAGATGATGCATATGCAAACATAAATTTCATATCAGTTACTTGGCTTACATTCCAATTATCAAGAAGTTGGTTAAATGAAGTTGCTTCATAAAACATATATCTCATATCAGTAACTTGGCTTACATCCCAATTATTAAGGGGTTTGTTAAATGACCCTGCAAATAGAAACATAACTTTCATATCAGTGACTTGGCTTACATCCCAAGAATTGAGGGGTTGATTAAAAGATGATGCATCGTAAAACATACCTCTCATATCAGTTACATTACCTACATCCCAATTATCAAGGGGTTGGTTAAATGAAGTTGCTCCATAAAACATGCTAAACATGTTTGTAACTTGACTTACATTCCAATTATCTAGAGGTTGGTCAAAAAATGTTGCACCATAAAACATAAATCTCATATTAGTTACTTGGCTTACATCCCAATTATTTAGGGGTTGGTTAAAATCAATTGCATTGCTGAACGTAGCTTGCATGTTTGTTATACCACTTGTACAGGTGAGAGTAATTTGAGAATCTTGATCATCATCATCAATCAATGCATCAAGTTGTTCCCGAGTCCGCTTGGTAAAAGTTTTGGTTACACCGTTAATGGTTAAGGTTCCTGTGTCTCCAAATTCAGCCTCTGGACATAGGCAGGTGACTTCATTGTCGGCAAGATAGAAGTCTGGGTTATTGACGGCACATTCCGCACCCCAATTTGGGAAGAAGTCGTCTTGTAAAGCAGAGTTATCAGCAAAATTTTCGGGTTCAATTGGTATTTGCTCTACACACCATCCAGATAGATCTTGATTAAATATAGTTGCATCATAAAACATATTCGTCATATTAGTAACTTGGCTTACATTCCAATTATCAAGTGGTTGGTCAAATGACTCTGCACCATTAAACATGGAATCCATATCAGTGACTTGTCTTACATCCCAAGAATTAAGAGATTGGTTAAAATTTAGTGCATTTGAAAAAGTTGACAACATACTACTGACTTGGCTTACATTCCAGTTATCAAGAGGTTGATTGAAGGAAGATGCGCCCTGAAACATAAAACCTATATTAGTGACTTGGCTTACATCCCAATTATCAAGGGATTGATTAAAGAAATTTGTAAAAGCAAACATTCCACTCATATTGACAACATTCGATACGTCCCAAGACTCCAGGGATTGGTTAAAACTTAATGCTTCACCAAAAGTTCTAGACATATTGGTTACTTGGCCTACATCCCAAGAACCAATAGGTTGGTCAAATGACTCTGTACGAAAAAACATAGTATCCATATTAGTCACATTAGATACATCCCAACTACCAAGAGGTTGGTTAAAAGTATACGCTAAAGCAAACATATAATCCATACTAGTGACCTGGCTTACATTCCAAGAATCGAGGGGTTGGTTAAACGAAGATGCCACTTCAAACATGCTTTGCATTGTAGTTATGTTAGAGACATCCCAAGATGATATGTTTTGGTTAAAATTACTTTTATTTGAAAAAAGCAAAGACATATCAGTTATACCACTTGTACAGGTGAGGGCAATTTGAGGATCTTGATCATCATTATCAATCAATGCATCAAGTTGTGCACGAGACCGTTTTGTAAAGGTTTTGGCTTCACCATTAATGGTTAAGGTTCCTGAGTCTCCAAAATCAGCCCCTGGGCATAGACAAGTTACTCCATTAGGTGCTAAACTAAAGTCTGGGTCATCGTTTGCACATTCCGCCCCCCAATTTGGGAAGAAATCGTCTTGCAAAGCAGAGTTAGCAGCAAAATCTAGGGGTTTAACTGGGATTTGCTCTACACACCAATTTGAAATGTCTTGGTTAAATGATGAAGCATCTCTAAACATGAAATTCATACTAGTTACCTGGTTTACATCCCAAGAATTAAGGGGTTGGTTAAATGAAATTGCGCGATAAAACATAAAATCCATATTGATTACCTGGCTCACATCCCAAGAATTCAGAGGTTGATTAAAAGAAATAGCCTCAGAAAACATCTCCCTCATGTTTGTTACCTGGCTTACATCCCAATTATCAAGAGATTGATTAAAAACATTAGCAAAAGCAAACATATTATTCATACTATTAACATTCGATATATCCCAATTATCTAGGGGTTGGTTAAATGCGCTTGCTAATGCAAACATCTGAAACATGTTTGTAACATTACTCACATCCCAACTATTTAAAGGTTGGCTAAAAGAGGATGCTAAAACAAACATATTAGACATATCAGTGACTTGGCTTACATCCCAATGCTCCAAATTTTGGTTGAAAGAAGAACTATTTCCATTAAGTCCATCAAATAAATCATTCATGTTAGTTATACCACTAGTGCAGGTGAGGGCAATTCGTGGATCATCTATATCGATAATTGCGAGATCTCTCAATTCAGTTTCAGTCCGCTTGGTGAGGGTTATGGCTTCACCGTTAATGGTTAAGGTTCCAGTGTCTCCAAAATTGGCCTCTGGACATAGGCAGGTTACTCCATTGGAGGCTAAATAAAAGTCTGGGTTGTTTTGGGCGTGAAATGTAAGTGTAAAAAGAAATGACGTAAGAAGTAATAGTTTTTTCATAATAAAGGCTTTTGATTGGTAGCTGGATTCAAGTCATAAATGAAACTTTTGCGTTAAATAACAATTGACACTTTATAAATTTAAGATTTTTATTCTTATTAAGAGTTTATAGGCTTCATTATAAGTATGTTTTTAGCAGTTTTTTGATATTTAGTTTTAAAACGTTTAAGATCTCTTCACTCAACAAAAAGCCTCTACAATTTTTGTAGAGGCTTTAATAATTAAAATATTTTACAATAAATTATTACTTCACAATTAATCGCCTTATAAATTGTCGGTTATCTACTGTTGTAAACTGAACAAAATAATTACCGACATCGACTCCTGAAACATCAAGACCATGGGTTATTTGACTTGCTGAGAAGGTCTTAATGTCTCGACCCAGCATATCAATCAATTTAATTTTGGAAAGTATCACCTGCCCATCATTTTCGATAAACACTTTAGAATTTGAGGGGTTGGGATATATTAGAATAGTTGATCCAATAGCGTCTGGGTTTGTTGTGGATAAGTTACAAATCGCACCCCAATTTGGGAAGAAGTCATTTTGTAAAGCAGAGTTAATAGCAAAATCTTCGGGTTCATCTGGTATTTGATCTACACACCATCCAGATAGATCTTGGTTAAATACCAGAGCGTCTCTAAACATAAAATCCATACTAGTGACATTGCTTACATCCCAAGAATCAAGGGGTTGGTTAAATGAAGTTGCAGAAGAAAACATACTTCCCATATTCGTAACATTACTTACATCCCAAGAATTAAGGGGTTGGTTAAATGAAGTTGCATTAGCAAAAATGACATTCATAAAATTGACATTCGATACATCCCAATTATTAAGGGGTTGGTTAAATGAAGATGCCCCATTAAACATATTGGTCATATTAGTTACATCACTTACATCCCAAGTCTCAAGTGATTGGTTAAATGAAGTTGCGTTAAAAAACATACTTCCCATTTTAGTTACTTGGCTTACATTCCAATTATCAAGGGGTTGGTTAATGGAAGTTGCAGAAGAAAACATATATGTCATTTCACTTACATTCGAGACATCCCAAGATTCAAGTGGTTGGTTAAAAGATGATGCACCATAAAAGATGTAACTCATATTAGTAATATTACTTACATTCCAATTATCAAGGGGTTGGTTAAATGAAATTGCATTAGCAAAAATGGCATTCATAAAATTGACATTCGATACATCCCAATTATTAAGTGGTTGGTTAAATGAAGTTGCACTATTAAACATACTTTTCATATTAGTTACTTGGCTTACATCCCAATTATCTAGTGGTTTATTAAATGAACTTGCACTACTAAACATTCCATTTATATCATTTACTTTGCTTACATCCCATGAATTGAGGGGTTGGTTAAAAGATGATGCCGATTCAAACATAGCAGTCATATAAGTTACTTGGTTTACATCCCAATTATTAAGTGGTTGGTTAAATGAAGTTGCATCATAAAACATTCCAATCATATCAGTTACTTGACTTACATCCCAGCTGTTTAAAGGTTGGTTAAAAGATGATGCAAAAATAAACATATTTGCCATATCAGTGACTTGGCTTACGTCCCAATGATCCAAATTTTGGTTGAAAGAAGAAATATTTCCACCAAATAACCCATTAAATAAATCATTCATGTTAGTTATGCCACTTGTGCAGGTGAGGGCAATTCGTGGATCATCTATATCGATAATTGCGAGATCTCTCAATTCAGTTTCAGTCCGCTTGGTGAGGGTTATGGGTTCACCATTAATGGTTAAGGTTCCAGTGTCTCCAAAATTGGCCTCTGGACATAGGCAGGTTACTCCATTGGAGGCTAAATAAAAGTCTGGGTTGTTTTGGGCGTGAAATGTAAGTGTAAAAAGAAATGACGTAAGAAGTAATAGTTTTTTCATAATAAAGGCTTTTGATTGGTAGCTGGATTCAAGTCATAAATGAAACTTTTGCGTTAAATAACAATTGACACTTTATAAATTTAAGATTTTTATTCTTATTAAGAGTTTATAGGCTTCATTATAAGTATGTTTTTAGCAGTTTTTTGATATTTAGTTTTAAAACGTTTAAGATCTCTTCACTCAACAAAAAGCCTCTACAATTTTTGTAGAGGCTTTAATAATTAAAATATTTTACAATAAATTATTACTTCACAATTAATCGCCTTATAAATTGTCGGTTATCTACTGTTGTAAACTGAACAAAATAATTACCGACATCGACTCCTGAAACATCAAGACCATGGGTTATTTGACTTGCTGAGAAGGTCTTAATGTCTCGACCCAGCATATCAATCAATTTAATTTTGGAAAGTATCACCTGCCCATCATTTTCGATAAACACTTTAGAATTTGAGGGGTTGGGATATATTAGAATAGTTGATCCAATAGCGTCTGGGTTTGTTGTGGATAAGTTACAAATCGCACCCCAATTTGGGAAGAAGTCATTTTGTAAAGCAGAGTTAATAGCAAAATCTTCGGGTTCATCTGGTATTTGATCTACACACCATCCAGATAGATCTTGGTTAAATACCAGAGCGTCTCTAAACATAAAATCCATATTCGTAACATTGCTTACATCCCAAGAATCAAGGGGTTGGTTAAATGAAGTTGCATTAGCAAAAATGACATTCATAAAATTGACATTCGATACATCCCAATTATTAAGGGGTTGGTTAAATGAAGATGCCCCATTGAACATATTGGTCATATTAGTTACATCACTTACATCCCAAGTCTCAAGTGATTGGTTAAATGAAGTTGCGTTAAAAAACATACTTCCCATTTTAGTTACTTGGCTTACATTCCAATTATCAAGGGGTT
>Ga0307937_1000354_pt1 | contig 28992 bp, 28 predicted proteins | sample OrgLakmetagenom3_FD_201814 | JGI IMG/M metagenome (GOLD analysis project Ga0307937, IMG submission 201814) | Saline water microbial communities from Organic Lake, Antarctica - #3 | ecosystem: Environmental > Aquatic > Non-marine Saline and Alkaline > Saline | place: Antarctica: Organic Lake...
GAGGAAATAATGCGACCGATTACTGAAAACAGTGGAGATATCTAAGTTAATACCCCTCTGAAGGCCACGACTGATATAGGCTGTAGAGGTTTATGTCTTTTTAGGACGGATAATCCCCAGAACCCCAGTGAGGCCAGCGTGGTATCCACCTGAGCGAACACGCCGTTTGAGCGGGCTTCGACTTCAAAGGAGTAATCTTGTTTCAGAGAACCATCCTCCAGGTCGACCAAGCTGGATAGCGGGGCCCCACTGACTTGCAACTCCAGCGGCTTGTCACGAAAGGTGCCACTCACATTGAGCAACAGCTCTGACGACTCTCCTTTGCCGGTGGTCTCAAGTGTCGCCTCAAGGTCGCTACCGGCCTTGGCGTCGCGATAAGCCAGACGAGCCTTTTTGATAAGCAGGTGCGCAAGCAGGGTATTGAGCTCGAACGTTGGGCGTTGCTCAAGTGACTGAAGCTCAAGGGCGAGGTCGGCGCCCAGAGTATCGCCGGAGGGCAGGGCGCTATTCAATTCTGCCATGTTCAGATTTTGCAGAGTGATCTGCGCCTCTGCGGCAACCCTTTCAGGGCTGCTGGTCACGTTAACCTCTGCCTCGATATTACCGTCTGCCATGTCGAAGGTTAGGGGAGAAAGCGCAACGGAGTGTTCAGCCAGCTGCACCTTTGCCTGAATGGTCTGGAACAGCGCCTGCTCGAGCCTCAAACGCCCTACAGACAGCACAATTTCTCCGCGTAAATCGGGTAACACGGGTATGGGCAGGCCCGTTTGTTGTTCGGATTTCGGCAAGGCCGCGCGTAACGCCGCGACGTCGATTTGTGGTGAGTGCAGCCAGCCGTCAAGTCTCAGCGTTTCATCGGCGGTATCCATCGCCAGCTCACCGGTTAGTTGGCTATCGGCCACTGCTGCGTCGATGTCGTGCAGTCGCCATTCGCTGCCCTGGCGTTCCATGCTTGCCGCTATTTCAAGGCTGTCCAGTGCTACCCGAGGCAAGCCTAGCGACTGGGACCACTCAGCAAGGTTTTGCAGGCTAAGCTCCATGCTTGCCTGTAATCGCGCTAATGAGGGCGCCTGGGGAATCTCAAAGGTGCTGGTAAGCAGGCTCTCGCCGGAACTGAGAGAAAACTCGCCACCGAATGCCTGGGCATCGCCGATGAAGGCAGCGATGGGATCAGTGTCTGCTTCGAGTTCAAAGCGGTGCTGCTGAAATGTCAGTGTCGCCTGGGTGTGCAAGGTTTCGTCATCTGCTTGCATCTTCAGAGATGAAACGGAGACCTCGAGCGGGGTCTCGGCGTCGGCGCGCTGCTCCAGGTTCAGCGTCGAGTCGAAAAACTCAATGGCCTCCAGTACCACTTCCCCTTGTAGCAAATTGCTGAGCGATGGCGAGACAATGACCCGCTGTGCTTCAAGCATGTGTGGTGAAGCGGCCCACTCGGGGTTGTCGAGTTCAAGCTCGTTAAGTGATAGCTGCGGACGAGGAAACAGGCTGATTTCCACATCGCCGTGAATAGCCACCGAACGCCCAGTTGCCTTCTCCACACGTTCGCTGATGATAGGCTTTAAAAAATTCCAGGACATCAGCTCTATAGCAGCGATGACGAGCGCCACTATGATGACCGGGGCAAGCCACCACCTTAGAAACCTCAATGCTCGATATTGCATTATGTCGGCTACCTCACCCTTTTAATAGCCAATGTAACCGCTGAACCTTGGAATTGCATTTATTCAACTGAGTTAAAAATCACTGGCAACAAGAACTTCATACCTTTCTCATAGCTAGTGTCCATCCGGAAACCTGCGGTTGCATTACGCCGCCACCCTGGAGCACTGGATGGAACGATTTGAAGGCGTCCAGGACCAGGTCACCGAACTGTATGACGCCCACTTCACCAGGGCGTGGCACATGTATCTGGCGGGCTCTACTGCGGCCTTCCGGGCGGGCTCCCTGCAACTGTTCCAGGTTGTGATCACGCTGCGCGAAAGCATCGATTCAATACGCCTGGAGCTCTGGGACGAGGACAAAAGGCGGCTGGTTTCCTTCAGGGAGGCGAGCGTCGGATAAGGCATCAAGTGAGAATGGAGTCAGATCTCAAGGCCAACACGGACTTGCGATTAGTTGACTCACTCAGGAGCGTCCTCACGGGTCCGATTTGCGTCGTTTTAGAAATTAATCGATGTAATCGGAAAATAATCCACAGTTGAACAGTAGTTCTTCTATACATAGGCTTCAAGTGCTGGAAATACTCTGGGTAGATGAATTTTATAAGCATCCACATTTGCTTGCGAAGGTTGGCGTACGAGATGCTGAAATGGTTCTGATATGAGGTGACCATGTCATGCAGGTAAATATTGTTAAGTATTGGGATCGCATCCGTTCCAGCTTCTGGTTCATCCCCATCATCATGGCTGTCGGGGCGGTGACGTTGGCCTTCGTGACCGTCGCATTCGATTCACGAGTGACGGACTGGTTGCGGCGCACCTTGGGCTGGACGTTCGTCGATGGGGCGGCAGGGGCGAGCAGCGTGATGGGGACTATCGCCGGGTCAATGATCTCCATCGCCGGGGTAGTGTTCTCCATGACTTTGGTCGCCCTGTCGCTCGCCTCATCGCAATTTGGATCCCGCATGCTCCGCAACTTCATGCGCGATACCACGACCCAGGTGGTGCTCGGCACGTTCGTCGCCACCTTCCTGTACTGCTTGCTCGTTCTTCGCACGATACGCCGCGTAGAAGAGGTCCTCTTCGTGCCGCACCTGTCGGTTTTGCTCGGCGTGGTGCTCGCGGTGGTGAGTGTGGGCGTGTTGATCTACTTCATTCATCACGTATCCGTTTCCCTCCAGGCAAACGAGATCGTGGCGCGGGTCAGCAGGGAGTTGATCGAGGGGATCGACCGCGTGTTCCCGGAACAGATCGGACGGGGCGCTCCACAGATTCCGGCAAAACAACCCAGCGCCAGCTTCATCAACGCGTTCGACCGGGAGGCGCGTCCGGTTGGTGCGGCCGGGGACGGCTACCTTCAGTTCATCGACTCGGACGTTCTGTTGCCGTTGGCCATGGAAGAGGATGTGGTGCTTCGGCTGGAACGGAGGCCCGGACACTACGTTGTAGCCGACCAGCCGTTGGTCCTGGTCTGGCCCGGAGACCGGGCGACCGACAAGCTCATATCTCAGATCCGTTCCGCGTTTACAGTCGGCAACCAGCGAACCCCCCGCCAAGACATCGAGTTTACGCTCAACCAACTGGTTGAGATCGCGGTACGGGCGCTTTCCACCGGGGTGAATGACCCATTCACGGCGATTGCGTGTGTGGATCACCTCGGGTCCGCATTGTCTCGCTTGGCTCAACACGAGATGCAGTCGCCTTATCGACATGACGAGCAGGATCAGCTTCGGCTGATTACGCCTGCCGTCTCATTTCCGATATTCGCGGACGCGGCGTTCAACCAAATTCGGCAAAATAGCCGCTCCAGCGCCGCAGTGACCATCCGCCTTCTGGAAACGATTGCCGTGGTCGCGGAATTTGCACATCGCGCAGAGGATCGCGCCGCGCTCCAAAGGCATGCCGAGATGATTAACCGGGGGGCTCGCGAGGGATTGTCGGAAAGCAGGGACCGCCAGGTGGTGAGAGAGCACTACTTGGCGGTGAGCCAGCTACTCAGCGAACCGGAAGAGCCTAACACGTGAAATACATTTACACGCGAGAAGGACTCAAGGGGCGCGGTTTATCGACTTCGCAGAATAGCAACAAACCGGCATCGGAGGGGATGTGGCCTCCGGAGAAATCAGCTTTAATCTGGCGGCTGGGGCGGCTGGCCATGGTTTTCAGACACCCTTTGATGCCAGGCTGGCGTCAATGCCAAAGAAAATGGCAGCGGTTACAAGTGCTTCATCCTCACTGATCAGGCGAGCCTGGTGATGTTCTGCGCAGGCTAAGTGAAGCGCATTCAACGTCCTCAGGCCTGTCTTCCTTGTCGCTAGCGTGCTCTTGACGGTAGTAGAGCAGAACGGCGCTCGTATCGAAATACAGCATTAGTAGCGCTCGTCGTCTCTAAGCTCCTGCACTGCTTGTGCGGAACCTTCTCGGGAAACCGGCAGTGAAGCTCTGAGTTCTGAGCGGTTCGGAAACTGAATTGTTTCTGGCAGGGCTGCAGTCAGGCGAGCAGCCGGTTTACCGTGTCGAAGAATAACAATCTCTTCTCCAGCGGCCACAGCGTCCAATAGACTTGAGAGCTGTTTTTTCTGGTCCACAGGGCACCCTTTAGGCTACGCGCCCTCATTGGCAAGCGCTGTGAGATCAGCGACCAGGGCGTCCAGGCTCTGCTGCGGGCGAACCAGTAAGCGGGCCTCTCCCTCGCGATCGAAGACATAGACAGCGCCACTGTGCGAAACCGCGTAATTGCCGTTTTGGTCGGGGTCCTCGTAACCGAAAGTGGTCCGGTATCGCTTGCTCAGCTCTCTCAGATTGTCCTCGGTGCCAGTCAGGCCGATAATTCCGTCATCGAAAAATTCAACATAGCTTTTAATGCGTTCCGGTGTATCCCGGTTTGGGTCTACGCTGACAAAAATGATCTGAACGTCTTCCCGGGCTGGCTCCGGGAGCTTTTTCACCGCCTGGGAAAGCTTCTGGAGGGTAGTAGGGCAAATATCCGGGCAAGCGGTAAAACCGAAGAACACCAGGCGTATACTTCCGGCGGTGTCCTGGGCAGTCACAGTCTCGCCAGATGTGTCCGTGAGCTGGTAGGCCAGCTCAGGCATCAGGCCGCTGATGTCTTTGGCGTTCCAGTTCTTTTGATCACCTGAGCAGCCGGCCAATAAAGCTAGAAGGAAGACTGTCAGCAAACGTTTTGCAATCGTATTTGCCTTGGGCATCACTGCGGAACCTCTTGCGGTGTTGAGTGTGAGGCGCGATTGACATCATCCCGCATCGCGCGTCGAAGGATGATCAGAATACCAAAAACGCTCATCATGGCCGGCGGAATCCAGGTCAGTAGGCCCCCTAGTAACTGGTCGGTTTCCGGCGGCATCGGCCAGGCTCGCCCGCAGACCTCATAAACGTCGTAGACCATCCCTCTGGAAAAAACGATGGTGGCCCCCAGAATCATTTGTGGTATTGCAACGACCGCGAGGCAAAGCATGCGCCTGCCGTACCCCAGAGCCTTCGTGGTGATGGGTGACCGGGGATCAAAAATCAGCCACCAGAACAACAGGCCATCCAGCAGCATGCTCCAGTTCATCACCCAGTAAAGATCCCGGCTGAGCATGGCGTCGAAGTGGATGGGTGGCCACAGCCAGAGATAAATCAGCCCGACGAACAGCAATGAGGCGACGGCGGGCTGTTGTAAACAACGGTAAAGCCAGCCAATGGGCACAAGGAAAGGTCGCACCACCTGCGGTATCTGGCGATACAGAAACTGTATAACGGGTAACGGATTCGACAGGGCGATCAGAATAGGGCCCAAATGGTGCAGAATTAGGTGCTGCCCGCGATGAACAAAGAACATGTACTGCGAATAGTAATCAAACTGTGTTTGCATCACCCCGTAGCAGAGCATCACGCCCAGGGTGAAGGTGAAAATGCGCCCGCTTCCCGGCCGTTCGCTATCGGGCATTCTGAAGAGCCCATAGCTGTAAAGGCTCAATACCAGGATATAGGCCAGGACGGTTAACGGGGAGAAATCGTAAGGTAGCAGGTACTCTGCGGCCGACATCTGGGTTGCCTTGATGCTATGGGTTGGTCTCAGTTGTTGTTTCTGAGACGGTTTCGCAATTGCTCCAGGCGCTGCCGGATTTCTTCCCGCCGGCTGTCGCTGGTCTGGTTGGTTCCGGGGCCGGGGAAGCTCGCGGGCCTTGCTTGCTGTTCCGCATAATCTGGTTCGGCACCGCTATTGGCGGAGTTTGAATCACTGGCCGCCAGCGCGATTCCGGTTCGGTCTTCATCCTCAGGAAAATACAGGTTTTCCAGCGCGCCCGCTCGTTCAATGATGATTCGGTCAGGCCGCACTGTCCTGAGCTTTGCATTTCCGGGGAGTTCATCGCCAACAATGTAGGCTTCGGTCTGGCGTTCGCTATCTTCTACAAGCGCACTGCCCGGGAAATCACCGGATGCGGACATAACCCCTCGGAGCAACAGCTTGAGGTTGGTTTCCGGAAGATTGTCGATGTTTTCTTCAGGCGCTGCTTCGGCCTGATCGGCGTTCCCGAACATAGAGAGGGACGCCAGGGTGATATCAGGCTTCTGCTGCTGCAACTTTTGGGTGCCGGCAGCCGTTATAGGGAGGGAAGCACCAGAATCGTCATTTTCGGACTGCCAGAAGCCATAGGCTTGCCAGGCAGTGGCGGATATCATGCCCAGAGCAGCGACGAAAGCCAGAATGATAGGTAACCTGGGGCTGATCGAGAGCATGTGCGGTCCTGAAAAGGCGGTTACGGACGTTAAAAGGTCAACAGGTTATCAGACTGTAAGGTGTAAATGGCAGTATAGTGTACCGTGTTATTCAGCGGCTCCAATTCCTGTGGTAGCCTTCAGAATTAATTGAATAATAAGGATTCCGGCGATTGTGGATACAGACACCGAAATACAACCGCAGGATGCGCCCCTGGGCCGTCTTCCGTTTATGTTTGCGAAACGCAATGGTGTCATCTTAACCCGGGACGACGACGGCGAGCCCGTTATTCTGGTAAAGCCTGGTGCGGGGCACTCGGCCCTGGCGGAAGCCAACCGGATGAGTGGTGGGAATGCTCGCTTCGCGACCATTGAGCCTGGCCAGTTTGATTCTGCCCTCAATGCCGCTTACCAGAACGATTCTGCCGAAGCCATGCAAATGGTGGAGGGCATCGGTGATGACATGGATCTGGCCTCGCTGGCCGACTCCGTGCCCGAAACCGAAGATCTGCTTGAGCAGGAAGACGACGCGCCCATCATCAGGCTGATCAACGCCATTCTTACTGAAGCCGTCAAAACCAGCGCGTCAGACGTTCATATCGAAACCTATGAAACCCGCCTGGTAGTGCGATTCCGGGTTGATGGCGTGCTGCGGGAAGTGGTTCAGCCGAAGCGAGCTCTTGCGCCTTTGCTGGTGTCCCGTATCAAAGTCATGGCGAAGCTGGATATTGCTGAAAAGCGGATCCCACAGGATGGTCGAATTGGGTTGCGGGTCGGTGGCCGTGAGATCGACTTGCGGGTTTCCACCATGCCGTCGTCCAGCGGGGAGCGAGTCGTGCTGCGTTTGCTGGACAAACAGGCCGGCGCCATTCGCCTGGAGTCACTGGGGATGGCGTCGGGTGACCTGAAAGTTCTTCGCCGTCTGATTCAGCGCCCCTATGGCATTCTGCTGGTCACGGGCCCGACCGGTTCTGGCAAATCCACATCCCTGTATGCATCGCTTCAGGAAATCAACGATCGCAGCCGCAACATCCTGACCATTGAAGACCCGATAGAGTATAACCTGCCGGGCATTGGCCAGACTCAGGTCAATAACAAAGTGGACATGACCTTTGCCCGGGGACTGAGGGCGATTCTGCGCCAGGACCCTGACGTGGTCATGATCGGCGAAATCCGGGATGTCGAAACCGCCGAGATTGCGGTGCAGGCCAGCCTGACCGGTCATCTGGTATTTTCAACCCTGCACACCAACACCGCCGTGGGGGCGATTACCCGATTGATGGATATGGGCATCGAGCCGTTTCTGATCTCGTCAAGCCTGGTGGGGCTGGTGGCCCAGCGACTGGTCCGGGTGCTGTGCCAGGAATGCCGCGAGCCATACACTCCCAGCGAAGAACATTGTGAGTTCATCCAGAAGGATGTGGCCGATCCTCCCATGCTATACCGTGCGACCGGTTGTGAAGCCTGTAATCAACTTGGCTATAAAGGCCGTATCGGGATCTACGAAGTGGTTGAGGTGAACGAAGAAATCAGCGCGCTGATTCATAAACGCGCCGGGGAACTGGATCTTGAACACGAAGCACGCCGTCACGGCCCCAGTATTCATGCCGATGGCGTTAAAAAGATAATCGACGGGGTAACGACGGTTGAAGAAGTCCTCCGCGTAACTCACCGGAGCCGATAGCCACATGCCCGCATTTGATTACAAGGCGCTTGATAGCCGAGGCAAGCAGAAAAAGGGTGTGATGGAGGCAGATGCGCCACGCGCCGTCCGCCAGCTCCTGAGAGAGCGTGGCATGACACCGCTTGAGGTGGAACATGCCGCAGGAAAACAGAAGCAGGGCAGCCCGCTGATCAGTCGGAGCAGCATCAGTGTGGCGGACCTGGCCTTGATTACCCGGCAGCTTGCGACTCTGATTCAGTCCGGTATCCCCATTGAGCAGGCGCTTTCCGCCACCTCCCGCCAGTCTGACAAACCCCGCATTCGCAGTATGCTGATTGCGATCCGCTCCAAGGTGATGGAAGGCTATAGCCTGGCAGAAAGCCTTGGCGAATTTCCCCGGGCTTTTCCGCGACTTTACCGCTCGACGGTAGCCGCGGGAGAACACGCCGGTCACCTTGACCTGGTGCTGAACCGGTTAGCGGATTACACCCAGACCCGCCAGGAGTCTCGGCAGAAAATTCAGTTGGCCGCAATCTATCCGATTATTCTGAGTGTTGTCGCCATTGCCATTGTGGTGTTCCTGCTGACCTATGTGGTGCCGGATATCATCGAAGTGTTTGTGAACCAGGGACAGGACCTTCCCGCGCTGACCAATGCATTGCTGTCAGTATCCGGATTTATTGTGAATTACGGGCTCTACGTGCTGATACTGGTCATTGCGGGAATCGTCGGGTTCCGGGCGGCACTGAAACAGCCTGCCTTTCGCATGCGGTTTCACCAGAGCCTGCTGAATGTGCCATTGTTCGCCAATATGGTAAGGGGTGTCAGCACGGCGCAATACGCCAGCACACTCAGCATTCTGACCACCAGCGGCGTGCCGCTGGTCGAAGCGATGAAAATCGCTGGCGAGGTATTGGCAAACGACCATCTGCGGCTTGTATTGAAAGACGCCGCCCGTAAGGTCAGTGAGGGTGGTTCGCTCCACCGGGCGCTGGACCAGACCGGTTATTTTCCACCGATGATGCTGCACATGATTGCCAGTGGTGAAGCCAGTGGTGAACTGGACAGCATGCTGGAGCGAACGGCCAATATGCAGGAGAAAGCGCTTCAGGGGAAAATCGCCGCAATGGTCGGCCTGTTTGAGCCACTGATGCTTCTGTTCATGGGAGCTGTGGTGCTGATTATCGTACTGGGCATCATGTTGCCGATACTGAATATGAGTAATCTGATCGCCTGACCAAACCAGGTGAAGCGGTCAATCTTTTAAAGAGTAAGGGACAGTTAGCAATGAAGAGCAGATCTATGAAAAAGCATCCATCGCAACGCGGCTTCACCCTGATTGAAATCATGGTGGTGCTTGTCATCCTTGGCCTGCTGATCGCGATCGTCGCGCCCAACATCATCGGCCGCGGTGACGAGGCGCGGGTGACGGCGGCAAATGCCCAGATGCGCAGTATTTCCAATGCGCTGGATCTATATCGACTGGATAACAGCCATTATCCGTCGACCCAGCAGGGCCTGGAGGCACTGGTGTCCAAGCCCAGCGGTAGCCCGGAACCCAGAAACTGGAACCCCGACGGCTACATGAAATCCGTGCCGGCAGACCCCTGGGGCGAGGCGTATCAGTTCGTAAGCCCCGGCACCGAGGGCCCCTACGATCTCTACTCCTACGGCTCCGATGGCCAGGAAGGTGGTGAAGGGGATGCCGCTGATATCAGCGTCTGGCAGGTACGGGACTAAGTGCGTCTGTCGTCGCAACAACACTCGTCCGGTTTCACTCTGATCGAAATCCTGGTGGTGTTAGTCGTGGTCGGAATGCTGGTTGCGCTTGCGACCTTCACCCTGGGTGGCAACTCGGTGCGGCGCGACCTCGATAACGAAGTGGAGAAGATGTTTTTTCTGATGCGGACCGTGTCTGAACAGGCCGTGCTGAACAATACGGAATTCGGTCTGGTCGTTGAAGAAGAGCAATACCAGTTTCTGGCCTATGACCAGCAATCGGGGGCCTGGAAACCCTACGGGGAGCGTTTGTTCCGCCAGCGCTCGATTCCTCAGTGGATGGTCGTTACCAAGTACATCGAGAACGATGCCCCCCGCCTTGCCAGCGACGACGACCAGCCAAGGCCCGATGTTGTTCTGTTTTCCAGTGGTGAAACCACCCCGTTCGAGCTGGAATTCAGCATTGGCCGAGAGGGTCTTTCTAATGAAGACTATGTCCACAGCATAGGTTCTGACGGTGTATCGTCACTTGAGTGGCAGCATCCGGGTAAAGCCGGAGCGGATGAGGAGTGAGGGCGCTCAAGGGGTTTACGCTGATCGAAGTTCTGGTGGCCTTGCTGGTGTTCAGCATTATCGCAACGGTCGCCGCGCAGATGAGCAGCCAGTATATCGGCACCTACGAACGAGTCCGCGACAAGACCCTTGCCGGCTGGGTTGCAGACAACCGGATCAACGAACTTCGCCTGCAGGAAACGTTGCCGCCAGTGTCCGTAAACAGTAAGGATATCGAGTACGGTCCGTTCCGTTGGCGGGTGGATACGTCCATCATCAATACGCAGGATCCGTCGATCCGTCGCGTTGAAGTGGCTGTCAGTAAATTTCGCGGAGACGGATCCGAACCGGCGCGGCTGCACTCACTTTCAGCGTTCATAGGGACCGACTGATGCGAGCTGCCCGCGGGTTTACATTGCTCGAGGTGCTTATTGCCATAGGCATCACCGCTGTCATTGGCCTGGGTGTGTGGCAGGTTCTTTCCGCCATCGTGCAATCGCGGGACAGAGTTGACGAGCTGGCCGTTCAGTTTGAGGCAATGCAGCGCACCATGCTCTTGCTGGAGCGGGATATCACACAGGTGGTGAACCGTCCGGCCCGGGATATTTACGGGGATTACGATTTCGCACTCACCAGCCGCGAAAACGATTTTGCCCTGCTGCTGACCCGGCAAGGCTGGCGAAACCCCCTTGGCATTCGCCGCAGCAGCCTGCAAAGAGTGGGCTGGGAATATACCGGCGATTCTATTCGACGCCGATACTGGGTGTCGGTGGATCAAGGCCAGGAAGACGAGAGCCGTGACGCTCTGATGCTGGAAAACGTTACGGATTTTCGTATCCGCTTTCTGGACGACCAGCAAACCTGGCGGGACAACTGGCCAGACGACGACAGCATGGCAGGGCAGACTCTCGGAGCAAAACCGGTAGTGGCTTTGCCTCGGGGTCTGGAAGTAATCATCGAGCACGAGCGTTTTGGCCTGCTGACCCGCACCTTTCCGATGCCGGATTTTGACAGCGACGCCGCGCAGGATCAGGTGAATGCCAGCTCTGCGGCAACGGGTGAGAGCGAAGAGCAGGCTGAAGGCGCGTCCTCCGGAGGTGCAAGCGGTGGCTGACCGGATGATACACCCTACTACCGGGATTACTGGCGGCGCGCGCCAATCGGGCGTTGCATTATTGATGGTGCTGTTGGCCATGGCCCTGGTAACACTCATTGCTGCCGGCATGGCCCCGAAACAGGAGCTGAGGATTTTCAGCGCTGGCCATTACCTGGCCCAGCAGCAGGGATACAGCATTGCACTGGGCGCTGAAGCCTTTGCCAAACGGATACTTTATCGCGACTACGAAGACGATAAAGAAAACGACGGCCTGATTGATAGCCTGGACGAATTCTGGGCGTCGAATTCAGCGGTGTTACCGGTTGAAAGCACGGATGAGGGCGATGCCCGTATCCTGGCCGTTGCCGAAGTGCAGATTGACGGCCTGGGCGGACGCATCAACCTGAACGACCTTGTCCGTGGTGGCGAAGCCGTCGATCCGGTCACTAAGGACCGGATGGCTGCGTTGCTGGAGGTGCTTGAGATCACCAGCTTCCGGGTTGATGCATTGATTGACTGGATTGACTCAAATGATCAGACCGTCAGCGCCTACGGGGCAGAAGATGGTCAGTACCTGGTGGCTGAGCCAGCCTATCGGGCCGCCAACCAGCCGTTTACCAGTGTGTCAGAGCTCAGGCTGATTGAGGGAATGACCGAAGAAGCCTATCGGGCGCTGGTGCCACATGTTGCGGCCTTGCCTGTCTCCGGCGCCGGCATTAATGTGAACACAGCGACAGCACAGGTCATTGCCTCGTTGCATAGCGAACTGACGTTGGCACAGGCCAATACGGTGCTTGAGAAACGCGCCGAAGAGCCCTTTGAAACCGTTCAGGACTTTCTTGCTCTTCCTGAATTCGCAGGCCTGGGGCTGAAATCGTCCGGGTTAAGGGTAAACACCCCGTTTTTTGAAGTGGTCTCCCGGATTACCTACGATAGCCGGGTCGTAAACCTGATCAGCACGGTCTACCGGAATCCTGAGGGAGAGCTTCAGACCGTGCGCAGGGACACCAGCCAGAAAAACAGAATAACCAAGGAACCGGTCAGCGTTCCGGAATAGCATCAAGGATACGTTTCAGTATGTCATATCGCCTTTATATCAGGCCCATACCACCGGTTCCCGCATCGAATGTCGAACCGGCCGCCCAGCTTTTTAACTGGGCGCTTCTGGATGCCAGCGGTGACATCCAGGCCCATGGTGAGGCAGATTCCCAGGACGCCATCGAACAGACGCTTGCCCAGAATGACCTTGAGGGTGTGCGGCTGGTTGGCCTGATTCCGGGCGAGGATGCGTTGTTCTGCGTTGCCGACATTCCCGCAAAACAGAGCCGCTTTATTCAGCAGGCGCTTCCATTCGCAGTAGAAGAGCAGATTGCCCAGGACATCGAATCCGTTCATCTGGCAATCGGGCCACACTCAGACACGGGTTACCGGGTTGCTGCCATCGATCGCAGGCAGATGTCGCACTGGGTCAGGGTGTTCAGCGATTGGGAACATGTCCGGCTGGAGGCGATTTATCCGGACGCGTCGCTGCTGCCGGTCACGGATGGCGGCTGGTCTGTCTGCCTTGATGGCGATTCCGTGATGCTGGCCAGCGATCAGGGAGAATGGATGGGTGTGCAGTCCCGCAACCTGGCCATGTTTGCCCAGACTCTTGCAGCGCCTCCTTCGGAGGAAGTGGTGGCTGAGGTTGCCGTCACGTTGTTCGGCACGGACGCCGAGTTCGAACATCTTCAGGCGGATATCAATGTTTTAAAAAGCTCGTCAAGGCTCGCAGTGAAAGAGAAAACCCTGGAGCTATTACCGCTTGAGTTGCTGGCTCATGCTCACCACCACCACCTTTGCCAGCCGATCAATCTTTGCCAGGGCCAGTATTCAACCAAACGTGAAAAATCCGGCCTGTTCGGGGCCTGGAAGCCTTTGGTTGCGGTCGCCAGTGTCTGGTTCGTGGTTCAGGTTGCGGTAGAAATCGGCTTTGGCTATTACCACACGCAACAGGCAGAACAAATCCAGACGCAGGCAATGACTATTTACCGCAGTGCCTTCCCCAATGATACCCGCACCCATGCAGGTAACGTTCGCCGCGTGGTTCAGGGCCAGCTTAATCAATTACAGTCGAGCGGAACCGATGCCGGGTTTATCACGTTGATGAAATATACCGGCAGCGAATACTCGAAGCTTTCCGGGGGTAATTCCATCGTGTTCAATTCGATTAATTACAGCCAGAATCGCGGCGAGCTTGTGGTGGATGTTCGGGCTGACAGTTATGGCAAGCTGAGCGACCTGCGCAATGGTCTCTCGGGTAAAGGGCTGAAGGCGCAGATCGGTTCCGTTGTTAATGAGTCGGACGGCGCTCGCGGCCGGCTGACTGTGTCAGGAGGACAAGGATGATCAATCGTCTGAAAGAGCATCCCGTAGTGGGTAAACTGACAGCTCAGTATGATCAGCTGCCCCGTCGGGACCAGCAGGCATTGGCCGTTCTGGCCATCGCGGTACTTCTGGGAATACTGTATTTTGCCATTTGGCGCCCGGCCGTCACTTATCAGGACAGTTCGATAAATAATCGGGAGAGCGCGCAAGAGTTGCTGGTATGGCTGGATGCCAACCGGTCCTCACTGCAGAGACTTTCCGGAGGAGTATCGGGCCAGTCCTCAGGGAGCGCTGACAAACCGGTAGACGGGCGCGCACTGATGGCGCTGGTTACCCGTACCGCGCGAGAGTCAGGGCTGACGTTGCAGCGATTCGAGCCGAGCGGCGATGATTCGATTCGCGTCTGGCTGGAAAAGGTACCCTTCAGTCAGGTATCTGGCTGGCTGGAAACGTTGAATATCGATAACGGTGTCGAAATTGAGCAGGCCTCAATGGATCGACAGAATGAACCAGGTTTTGTGTCTGTCCGATTGACACTGACAATTTAAGAGGGCCAGACAAAGCCATGAAAGCAACTATTGTGCGACTTGATGCCAGCGCGCGGAACGAGGCGATTTCTATTCTGGTTAATGCCTATCAGGACGAATCGACCTTCCGGTATCTTTTCAACCATCGCAAACCGGGTTATCAGCAACGGGTGAGGGCAACGGTTCGCGAATTGATCGATCTGTACTTCGAGCTGAACCAGGAAGCAGTCGGGATTCTGGTGAATAACACGCTGGTGGCAGTCGCCTTTATAGGCGAACCGGAGCTTCGGCTGAACCTGAGCGACCAGATCAGCTGGCGTATCCGGATGGTATTGACGGCCGGCTTCGCCAGCACCCGTCGCTACATTGATTACCACGAGCGTATCAAGGCGTTGCTACCCCAGCCCCAGGCTCATCAGATGCCATTGATGGGGGTCAATCCGGGCTATCAGAACCGGGGTTACGGCCGCCTGCTGCTGAAGACTGTAGAAACCCTGTGCGCAGAAAACCCCCGTGGCAGTGGCCTGGTTCTGGACACCGGTAATAGCCAATATTTGCCGTTTTACGAATCTGAAGGCTTCAGAAGCATCGGAACCGTGAAGCTTGGTGATTTCGAAGACCATATTTTATTCCGCGAAATCCAGCCAACCGAGGCGGATTCCGGCAACCTTATCCGTCAATCCGAGGAGACAACGTGACTGAGCAGCAGGACTTTGATCTGATCGTAATTGGCGCAGGCTCTGGTGGTGTCAGACTGGCAAGAATGTCTGCCGCAAAAGGCGCAAGAGTCGCAGTAATCGAGTCCCGGTATCTGGGTGGAACCTGCGTGAACGTGGGCTGTGTTCCCAAGAAGCTGTTCGTTTATGGTGCCCATGCCGGCGAAGATATTGAAGATGCCAAAGGCTATGGCTGGAGCGTGCCACAGGAGCAGGTCCGGTTTGACTGGGCCCGTCTGGTCGCCAATAAAAATGCAGAAATTGAACGCCTGAACGGCATCTATGGCCGGATGCTCGATAATGCCGGCGTTACGATTATTGACGGCACCGCTACGCTGGCAGACGCAAACACCGTTGTGGTGGGGGGTAAGCGTTACTCGGCAAAGCACATCACCGTGGCCACCGGTAGCTGGCCTGCAATTCCTGACGTGCCCGGCAAGGAATGCATGCTGTCCTCCAATGAAATGTTTTATCTGCCTCAGTTGCCTCGCCAGGCCGTCGTCTGGGGCGGTGGTTATATTGCGGTGGAGTTCGCCGGAATCCTGGCAGGGCTGGGTGTGGAAACGACACTGTTGTATCGGGGTGACCTGTTCCTGCGCGGCTTTGATGGCGATATTCGTCAGTTCATGGCCCAGGAAATGAGGAAAAAAGGCGTTGATCTGCGCTTTGGCGTCACCATCGAATCCGTTGAGAACGTAGACAACGCCTATCATCTGCGGCTATCTGATGGTACGGGGCTGGACACCGGTCTGGTTATGGCAGCCACCGGGCGTCGGGCCCTGGTCGAGGGCCTGGGGCTGGAAGCGCTAGGGGTCGAGATGACGAGCTCCGGCCATGTCGCGGTCGATGAACATTTCCAGACCGCCGTACCATCCATCACTGCGCTTGGTGATGTTATCGGCACGCCCCAGCTCACGCCTGTGGCACTGGGGCAGGGCACGGTGCTTTCGCGGCGGCTGTTCGGGGACGGTCAGGGGGAAATGGATTACAGCAGTATTCCCACTGCCGTTTTCTGTCAGCCAAACATTGGCACCGTGGGCCTGACCGAAGAAGAAGCCCGGGAGGCCGGGCATAAACTGCGTATTTATCGGTCAGAATTCAAACCCATGAAGCATACATTGAGCGGCCGGGACGAAAGGGCGCTGATGAAACTGGTGGTTGATGATAAGACCGACCGGGTACTGGGCGCCCACATGGTGGGTCCCGATGCTGGCGAAATAACCCAGGGCCTGGCAGTCGCCCTCAAAGCCGGAGCCACCAAAGCGCAGTTTGACAGCACGGTGGGCATTCATCCGACGTCTGCGGAAGAGTTTGTCACCATGCGCGAGCCGGTGTCCTGATCACATCTGTACCCAGCGGCTTAGCACCTGGCGCAGGCTTTCCTTCCTGACGGGCTTTGATAGATAGTCATTCATACCCGCTTCCCGACACTGGGTTTCAGTGCCGGGAAGGGCATCCGCCGTCAGGGCAATAATCGGAGTCCCGCCCTGCCCGTTACTTTTTTCCCATTCCCGAATGCAGCGAGTAGTTTCATAACCGTCCATAATCGGCATCTGGCAATCCATCAGAATCACGTCATAACCGTTATGATTTGTCCGAACATACTCTATCGCTTCCTGGCCGTTTGCGGCTGAATCCGTGTCGAAACCAAGCCGCTTGAGAAGGGCAGTGGCTACCCGTTGATTGACCTGGTTGTCTTCTACAACCAACGCCTTTGATCGCTCGCCATTGCTTTCCGGCATTGGTGTGTTCACAACTTCATTATTTGCCTGGTGGGCGGTAAGCTCAAAAGGTAACTCAAAGCGGAAAACGGATCCCTTGCCAACATCGGTCTCGACGATTACATGGCCGCCCATCAGTTCGACCAGCCTTTGCACCAGGGAAAGCCCCATGCCGGTTCCACCAAACTGACGGGTATCCGAGGCATCAACTTGCTCAAACGAGTTAAAAACATCCTCCACCCGGTCAATGGGAATACCGCAGCCGGAATCAATAATGGAGCAGTTCAGCAATACACAGTTTTCTTCGAGGATCAGCCAGCCAGCCTTGATTTCAACAAAGCCATCACCGGTAAACTTGATGGCGTTATCGATCAATCCGGACAGAATCTGGCGCAGCCTGGCAGCGTCACCCATGACCAATGACGGTTCAGGCCAGTCTTCGGAAAAATGAGTGTCCAGCGAAAGGCCCTGCCTCTCGGCGATATGCCGGAAGCTTGCGGAACAGTTCGAAATCACCTGGCGCAAATCGAACTGGCGGCTTTCAAACCGGAGTGTCCCGCGGTCAATGTGGGAATAATCAAGGATATCGCTGATAACCATCAACAGGTCTTCAGTGGATTGCCTGGCCGTTTGCAGGTAATCCTGCTGGCGAGCCGTGAGAGGATCTTCAGAGACCAGATCAACCATGCCAAGCACGCCGTTAAGCGGGGTGCGAAGTTCGTGGCTCATGGTGGCCAGGAATTCGGTTTTAGTCCGGTTGGCCTGTTCAGCACGTTCACGGGCTCGCTCGGAAGAAGCCAGCGTGTCATCCCTTGCCGCCTGCAGCTCGCTCAGGTGCGATGCCAGTGAGTTAAAGCGCTCTTCCAGTTCCATGATTTCCCTGGCCGAGCCTTTGCGGCTTAAGGGAACCTGGTCATAGTGCCTGTCGGTAAGCCGTTCAACTCGCTTTGAAAGGCCTCGTATAGGCGCGATAATACCACTGAGAATGTGGTTCACGATGATCATCGTGAACAGTAGCAAAAACAACCCGACGGCCAGGGATGTCCAGATAATATCGGCGCGCCTTTTGGCAAAACGGGCGTCGTCTACCCCCACCTCCACGGAGCCGACTCGCATGGCTCCGACGCCGAAGCCGTACTGGGGTTCGAACCATTCCGACTCGCGACTGTCTTCCAGCTCAAGCGGCTGTTGCAGTATCTCGGATTCGAACACCGTATAGCTGTCAGGATTTCCGATGATTGATCGCCCATCAGTGGTGGCCAAGCCTACCTCGTCGCCGACCACATTGGACACCCGAATCCAGTCTGCCCGGCTTTGCTGCAATGATTGTTCAAGGGTCTGTTCCAGAGCTCTTTCATTGCCAGACACCACGGCGTATTCCACGGCCGGTGCCAGGCTGTCCGCCAACATCTGGCTGCTGGCTGCTACATCCCTACGAGCATCTTCCAGCCGGGCAGAGGTAAAGAAAATCATCAGTACAACGAACATTACGATGGCGGGTGCCGCGCCCAGCAGCATCAGTTTGCGCGTTAGAGAAGCGTGGCGTCCGGGCTGCTTATTCATTCTTTGATGCCTCCACATTGTCAAGGCGCTGCCTGACGGCATCGATCACGGTCTGTCGCTCCGGTAGCGGAATATTCAGGGAACGCCCAACCTGGAGATTGATCTCGATACCAAAATCGGTGGGATGCGCCGGCTCTGGAAATTCATCGTTCTCCTGGAAATGCCGGACATAACGGGTTGCCATGGCTGCCACTTCACTCAGCGGCGTGTAGGAAGAAGCAAGAGAACCAGCTTTTACATAAGCCTGACTCGGTCCGATGACAATACGATTGCGTCGGTAGGCTGTCAGCAGAATGTGTTTGATCGTTCGGGGGTTGTAAATGGTGCCGTCGGGCGCCGCAAGCAGGAAATCCCCGTAATTGAGAGCCCTGATCAGGGTTGGAATCAGGCGTTCATCCGACGGTACCAGGAAAACGCGGCCTTCCATGCCAAGCTGGTGAAGGTTTTTCATGACCGGGTCGTACAAATGCTTGGTATCCGGCCTTGCCAGCATTCCCACCCGGGTGGAGTAGGGCAGTATGACTTTACCAATCGCGACCTGACGCATCAGGGGCGTCGTGGACAAAACGGCAGAAACTTTTCTATCGGGGTTTTCGGAGCTTGCATCTACGTAAGCTTCTTCAACCAACAAACCCAGAACCGGAACCCGTTTGTTTTCCTCGCGTACCCGGGTGAAAGCCGTCGGACCAATGGCGATAACGGGCGATTCACTGTCCTGCGAGGTTTGCCCCGCAACGAATGAACGAATTATGACCGACTCTCCAAACGCTGCCGTCAGCAATTCCCTGAGCCGCCGGTTGAGACGTTGATTTTCCGAATCCGCAATATAAACCAGGGAGGGTGTTGGGTCAGGAAGGTTTGTTTGTGCGCGGGAAGCGGGCGACATCATCAGACAGGCCAGCGCGACAGCCATCACCAGGGCGAAACTGACTGCCCTGATGCCAGGGGCCGGGCGATCTTGCCAGTGGTCATTATTACGTGCTTCGTTCATACCGTCCGGGGTGTCGCTTCTTCCTTGTAGTGTGCTCAGAACCGGATGCCAGCTTCAACGAAAAACTGGTTATGGTCGTTGATCCTGTTGTCAGGGCTGAGGGTCGGTTTGGCCGTGACGTAGTGCTGCATTGTAAAGGCCAACTCATAGCCGTAACCCTGTGCAAATACCTGTTTTGCAAGCCGGAAATCCGCCCTCTCAAAATGTGCGTACCGGAACTCATCCGCCCAGTAAAAGGCCGTTGACGCTGTCAGGTTATAGGGCAACTCCTGGATCCATACCAGGCTGCCGGAATGTTTGACGGACATGCGCCCCAAAAGCTCCACCCGAAAATCTTTGTCGATTCCGATGCGGTTGTCTTCGCCGGTGTACTCTCCGTCCTGATCAAGATAGGCATAACCCAGCCTGAGCCTGGTCCCCGGAAACTCGAACGACGCTTCCAGCTCAAATCCTTCCTGGTCCAGTGCGACATTGTTATCGATACTCCACTGGTTGATTGAGATCACACCACTGATCATATCTCTGAGTGTATCGTTAAAATAACGGGCTTCCAGTGAGAGTGTACTGTTATCCAGATAAAACTGACCAAAATAGCTTATTTCCCGTGATGTTATGCGCTCTTCTTCAAGTTCTTTGCTATAAGTGGAGTTAGAGGGATCGACCAGATCTTCAACCATAAACCGTTCCCCTTCAATAAACGCGAAAGGGGGCGCAACATTGACCGCCCGATAAGACCAGTCGGGATCCTGCTCGAACGCATCGGGAGTTCGGACGGCTCGGGAAAACACAAAACGTAGGGCGTGGTTATCGCTCAGGATAAAGTTCGTCGCAACTCGCGGCGAGAAATAGCTCTCATCGGTTGTAGTGGCTTTTTCCCAGTTGCCACCGGCATTGAATGTTAACCACCTGAATGGAGAGTATTCCAGATTCCCGAATACCCGAGACTGGTAGTTATTACCACGGCCATTGAAATAGGTTTCAGAGCGATAGGTATCCTGACGATAGCCAAGCCCGGACACCAGCCTCAGGTCGGGGCTGAACAATAGAGTGTCCTGAATTTCAAATTCCAGTCGGGATTCTTCGATGTCTTCATTCAGGCCCGCAAGAAGAGGGTCTACCTCGTTGGGTGAGCAAGGCGTGAGGCTTATCCTGTTGCCAGCCAGAACCTGGAGGAATTGATCGTTGGGAATGCAGGTTGTCCAGCGCTGACGCCGCTTATAATTCTGGAAGCTGCTCTGGATATGGAAGAAGTGACTGGCAGAAATCGAAACATTAAGCCGTGTCTGAAGGTAATAATCATCAACCAGAACGTCGGGGTTCTCATCGGACCCAAGCTTACCTTCTTTTAACCTGTCTTCCTCGTCGACTCCATCTACCACACCGGCTCTTAGATCCAGGCTGTAGGTCGGGTTAATAGCCAGGGTGCTGTCGTAGTTGAACGTATTGATATCGTAGCCATTGTGGAAAGGCTTGATCCTTATATCGGCGCCGGTATCAGCTTGCTCATCAAACCCGTCAGATTGGCGTTTTTCATAGGCCAGTCGCCAGCTGTAGTCATCGTCGCCACTGGCCACAGATCCGAAGGCACGACGATAGCCACGGGATCCGGACACACCACGCAATTCAACCCCGGCTGTATCTTCCGGGGCGCGGGTGATGATGTTGATGGTTCCCAAGAAGGCATTGATGCCATAGGCAGCACTGTTCGGGCCGCGGCTTATCTCAATTCGTTCAATCAGTTCAAGTGGCACCGGCATGGTGTTCCACTCTACTTGCGAGAGGTTTGCCCGGTAGGCGGTTCTGCCGTCTACCTGGACCTGCATTCTTCGCTGTTCGTAGTGAACCGTTCCATGGTAACTGGTGACCGGCCGGTTGCTGCCGACGTAATTGACGGTCATGCCGGGAACCAGGCGGAAAACTTCTACCAGGTTCATGATGCCCAGTTGGCGGATGAGGTTACCCGATATGATGGATGTCGTTCCCGGTACTCTGGTTTTTGGCTGACGCAGGCGAGTTGTGGTGAGCACTTCAGGGATATCAGGTTGGATGCTGTACGCGTCCAGAGTCAGGTCAGGATCGGTCTGGGCCTGGGCGCTGGTTGTATTCAGGCAGAACAAGGCCATAAATACAGAGAAAACACAGCAAAAGCGCCGTGAATTCGGAAATATATAGAGTTTCCGGTTCGTAACGGACATGGGTGTCGTTTTATACTTTGCCGAGTAGTGGAGACATTTTTAGTTAATTCTTGAATCTATCCTAGGGGAGCGAAGGCGATTTGTCTCTCTGAAATGCAGACAGAATTTTACAGTCGGACAATAACATTATGAATTGTTGGGAAATATTGGGCATTGATCCAACCCGGGATCGCGCAGCGATTGATCGGGCGTACGAACAGCAGAAAAAGTTTGCAGCCGGGGATGAGCTGGATCGTCTCCGGCAGGCTCACCAGGAAGCCAGCGGTGAACAACCGGCGCCAGCCGGGACGGAGCAACTTGCTGCCCCTCAACCCCAGGACGCCTCTGAATCGAGGGCTGCCACTCAACCGCAGGCTCCCTCTGACGCTGAGTTGACTGCGGAAGAACAGCAGGTGGTCCGGGAGGTGGTTATCCAGGTTAAGGCGCTGCTAAGTGACTCACGGCGCGCCGCTGATGCTGGCATCTGGCGCGCGATTCTGGCAGAGCCACCGGCTGATCAGCCTCATCTGCGAGCCGCCATTGGGCAAGCACTTAAGGCGCAGGTCAGACCCATGGCCGAAAACGGCAGTTTTTCAATCCCGGTGGTGACATTTCTGGGAGACTGGTTCGGGTGGCATGAACTGCAGGATGCAGGCGGGAAGGCTCCGGCTGTCCAAACGCCTGGTCAGGAGAATGAAACACCGGAACGTGCCGTTGAGGAAGACTCCCAGCCACCGGTGGCTAATTTCTGGCCAGCAGTCGTTGGTTGGATTGTGGCGTTGGCCGTTCTAGCGGCTTTCTTTGATGGCATTTTTGGGGGCGGATAGTTCGCCCTCAATTTTTCGTCGATAGCGCTGGAAAGCAGCCAGGCTGGGTTGAAGCATGGCCCTTGCCAACGCTTCAGCTTTGACTGGGTCCTGCTGGCGAACAGCCGCTAATAAAAGCTCATGCTCTTCCTGAGCTGGCCCAGGAACATCGTTGTTGAGTTCGGTTTGCTCAATCGTCTGTGTGATCGATTCAGAAAAATACCCATACATTTCTGTTAGAGCCGTGTTGTGAGAAGCCGCGACCAGCGCCTGATGGAACGCCTGATCGTGAGCAATTTGCTGATCTATGTCTTTTCCTGCCCGGGCCCTGGCATCCAGGGCGGCCATCATTATTTGCAGATCCGACCCAGTGCGGCGCTCTGCCGCAAGCCTTGCGGCTTCTGTCTCAAGCATGATGCGCACTTCCAGCTTATCTCTGAGTTCGGACCGACTGATGCGTCTCAGTGCCTCTCCGGCCTCCTGGGTTGCTCTCACGTAAGTGCCATCCCCCTGACGGGTCTCCAGCATGCCGACATAAACCAGCACTCTTACTGCCTCGCGCACGGTATTTCGGCCGACACCCAGTGACTCGGACAAATCCGCTTCTACGGGCAGTCGGGTGCCAACCAACCAATAGCGCTGCTCAATAGCTGAGCGAAGCCGCTCGATCGCGGTCTCGACAAGGGAGCCTTTCTGAATCTTTTCGAGTTGCATAGGGATGATCCGTACAAATGATCAACCAATCATCCTATGATTAATGCAGAAAATCAAATAGGGTTGAAACCGAGGCTCTATCCTGCTATCCCGCCGTGATACGAGGCGCAAGGAAATTGTAATCGTCAGGATTCGCCTTGAGCGTTGCCTGGCGATAGGTAAAGGTAAAACCAGGCCAGTTGACGGTGTTCTTGCCATTTTCATCCAGATACCAGGAGTTACAACCTGATTTCCAGACACTGGATTCGAGACGCTGATGTACCTGTGAGGCGAACGTTTTCTGCCGGTCTGGCTTTACGTCCATAGCGCTGCCTGGCTGCCTGGATAGCTCGCCGATGCAGCTCAGAACGTACTGAACCTGGGATTCAAGCATAAACACAATGCTGTTATGGGCGAGGTTGGTGTTCGGGCCATAGAGTATGAAAAGGTTTGGGAAACCAGACACGGTAATGCCTTTATACGCTTCTGCGCCACTGGCCCAGGCTTCGTTCAGGGTTTCCCCACCGCGTCCGACAATGGTCATGGGCGAGAGAAATTCAGACGCCGCAAATCCGGTACCAAGGATCAGCGCATCGACCTTGTGCAGGGCGCCGTCGGTTGTGACTACACCGTCGCTGACGATTTGCTCGACACCGGTGGTAACGAGATTAACGTGGTCCTGGTCCACGGCCTTGTGCCAATCGTTCGAGATCAGGATGCGTTTGCAGCCAATCTGGTAATCGGGAATCAGGTCGCGACGTTTTTGGGGATTGCAAACCTGGCTGCGGGCAAACCGCTTCGCCTGCCAGGCGAAAATACTCAGAAGCCCGTTGAATCGGGTAAAGGCCAACGCGCGGCTTTCATTCTTCCAATAAATCAGAAATCGGTAGAGTCGGTCCCAGAGTGGTAATTTTTTGAAAAGCAGCTGTTCCCACTTTTGAAAGGGGCGGTCCGGCTTGGGCAATACCCAGGCAGCTGACCGCTGAAACAGACTCAGCGACTCAACCCTGGAAACAATTTCGGGTATGAACTGAATGGCGCTGGCGCCGGTGCCAATAACGGCGACTTTCTTTCCCTCCAGCTCGTAGTGGTGGTCCCAGCGAGCTGAATGAAACATCTTGCCGTCAAATGATGCCAGTCCGGGAATGTTCGGCCATGACGGCTGATTGAGTTGGCCGGTCGCGGTTACCACAATGTCAGCCTTAAAAAGACTGCCATCCACTGTGGTGACTTGCCATGTATTGGAAGACTCGTTAAAGACCGCCGTGCTGACTTCCTGGTTGAACTGGATATGATCTTGCAGGTGATGCTTGTCGACGCAGCTGCGCATGTAATCCAGAATTTCAGGCTGAAGACCGAATTTTCGCGACCAGTCGTGCTTGGGTTCAAAGGAAAACGAGTAGAAGTGAGACTGCACATCGCAGGCGGCCCCGGGGTAGGTGTTGTCCCGCCACGTGCCGCCAACTCCGGACGCTTTTTCCAGCAGGATGAACGATTCTATGCCTGCTTTTTTCAATTGTATCGCCATGCCCAGCCCACCGAAGCCGGTACCGATGATAACAATGGAGAGGGAGTGCGCTTTTTCGAATTGGCTCATGGCATGCTCGCCCGACGACTATGAGTTACTAATGCTCGAGTATACGGGGCTATCCCACTGCGATAGATGACATTTTCAGACAGACCGGTTAGTCAGAAAGGTCAATCATGGGGCAGGGCGCTAGTCACTCGCCGGGGGTGGCGAGCCTGCCAACCCTTAAGAAAACAGAAACAGGAGCTCAGAAACGGATCAGCGCTGAGCCCCAGGTGAAGCCGCCACCGAAGGCTTCCAACATCAGGATTTGGTTGCGCTTGATGCGGCCATCCCGCACGGCAACGTCCAGTGCCAGCGGGATGGACGCCGCAGAGGTATTGCCGTGTTTGTTGACGGTAACCACAACCTGATCCATCGACATGTTCAGCTTTCTGGCCGTGGCTGCAATAATTCTCAGGTTCGCCTGATGGGGCACCAGCCAGTCGATGTCAGACTTCTTCATCTGGTTGGCATTCAGGGTTTCATCGACAATCCTGCCGAGCGTATTCACCGCAATCTTGAATACCTCGTTGCCCTTCATCTTTACGTGTGCATTGCCCGCCCGTACCTGCTCAAAACCATCGCCGATACCGTAAGGCACATACAGCAGTTTTTCGTACTGGCCGTCGGCGTGAATGTGCGTCGACAGAATGCCGGTTTCGGCACTCGCTTCCAGAACCACCGCGCCGGCGCCATCACCAAAAAGAACACAGGTACCGCGATCCTGCCAATCCAGAATCCTCGAGAAAATTTCAGCGCCCACCACAAGAACTTTTTTGCTGCTGTTGGTTGCAATGAACTTGTCCGCCACCGAAAGGGCGTAAACAAATCCGCTGCAGACCGCCTGAATGTCAAAGGCCGGGCACCCGTGAATGCCAAGCCTCGCCTGAAGGATGCAGGCGGAACTCGGGAAAATTTTATCGGGTGTTGAGGTGGCAAAGATAATGAGGTCAATTTCCGCTGGCTGGAGACCTGCCGCTTCGATAGCCAGCCGGGATGCCTTTTCTGCAAGATCGACTGTGGTCTGACCCTCAAGGGCAATATGACGCTGCTCAATGCCGGTTCGATCCCTGATCCACTCGTCACTGGTATCAACAATCTTTTCCATGTCTTTATTGGTCATGACATTGTCGGGGAGGTACGAGCCCGTGCCGGCAATTCGAGCATACGTCATGAAATCATTCCTTAGGATCTGCAGACCAGTTCATAGTGAATATCTGGTTATCCTATACCCATGCCTAATGGGCAGCTATTAGCGGTTTGTCAAAGGCGTGCAGTGTCCCACCACAAGATATTCAAAACGCCTGCGTACAAGTTCGTAGTGGTATCCAAGTATGGGGTGAACGGGGCGGTTTAAATTACAATAGCTACCTATTAATCGAGACCTCTGGCTTAGCCAGAACTTAACTATTTAGGGAGTGAAGAGAAATGAACAAAGCGGTATCAATCTACAAAGGCTGGCGAATGAAGCGGGACTTTATTCAGTTGATCCTTACGAAAGATGCAAGGCTGCTCAAGGACGCGGGTTATCCACCGGAAATCGTTGCGCAGCGCCTGGAAACTCCATTCTGGAAGTTTGCCTGAGTTGCCTGAGTTGCCTGCTAAGGCAGCTCAGCTTATCCAGCCGAAAAGAAAATAGAACACTCTTGTAATCACATTACCCTGGCTATCCGTCTGTTGTGATTCGTTTTGTGCTCCTGAACTGACCGTTTCCTGATCCTTTCCTGCGGCAGCCGGTTCCTGAGGAGTGGCCGCCTCTGGTTTTTCAGCATTACCAACACTCGCGACATTAACCACTTCTTCCGGCGTTTCTTCGACTTTAGGTGCGGCAGCGGGTTTATCGATTGTACCGGTCCTGACAGTAGACGTGATTTTGATCGGCTCGGAAGTCGGCTCAGGTTCTGATTGTGTTTGGGTCGGTGCTGGTTCCGGGCGGGTCTGCGCCACCTGTTTGGGCTCTGGCTTCTCAACGGGCTCCGGTGCGGCTTTCGGGGCGGGTTCCGGGGCCTTCTGAGGCTCAGGTTTCGCAATTGGCTTGCTCACCTTTGCGACGCTGAAAACAGCCGGCTCTGGCTCAGCCACGGGTTCCGGTGTTGCGGCAGGTTGTTCGGGTTCTGGCGCCGGTGCGGGCTTGGGTGCGCTGGCCAGCGTCAGACCAAGCTCTTTCCGTGCCGCCTCCTGATTTGCAACCACATTGCCACCCATCAATTGCGAGCGACTTCCGGAAATACCCAGGGCAGCAAGTGTTGGCGAATCCAGCTCGCCGGTAGCGCTCAGGCCAGGGCGCTCTGCCTGATATTGCCTGACCGCTGCACGAAGGCTGTCATCAATCCAGCCGTCTGCCTGGCCGATGCTGTATCCCGCGCCGTATAGGGCGTTTTCCGCCGAAAATACGGTCTGTACCGATGCCGCCTGGGCCAGCAGAGGGCAGGCCATCAGAGCAGCGGTAACCGATGCGCTTTTGAAGAAAGGTGCAACAACCAGTCGACGTCTCATGAGGTATTCCTCCATGGAATGCTTGCGATACATTATTGTTGAGTTTCCAAAGTATCAGCAATTGTGGATACAACCCATGACGCAGTTAACAATTGCAGAAAAGTAATGAACTGTTTCAAAAGGTAACTTTTAGCGGGTTCCGTGCTGGTGCTAGTGTATTTACATGAACTCGGGTTGTTAACGACCCTGTTACTCAGCCCCGATTTTCGCTGATATTGAGGAATAGTTTATGAAATGGAACTTTGCTTTGCTGATTCTTTGCCTGCCTTTTGCGGTTCAGGCCAAGGTTACATCAGCAACCCTGTTTCCTTCCCATGCCCAGCTGGTTTGGGAGGAGAGCGTCTCAATTAAGCAGGGCAGTGGCGAAATCACGCTTGGGGGGCTGCCGGTTTCAATGCAGGATGACACCCTGATGGCGGAAATAAGGGGCGTGCCAGGGGTTCTGACTCAGCGCGTGCAAATTCGGCAGGTGGAGCAGGCAGAAGTGGTGGCAGAAGCCACACGAAACCTCCGCAAAGAGCTGCAGGAACTGGAGCACAAAATCGGTGCCCGGGAAGACCAGATTCAGGCCTGGAACCAGCAGGTCAGGCTAATGGCCGAAGCGGCCGGAACTCCAAAAGAAATCACCGCCTCGGAACTGGCCCAACTGGCCACCACTGTGCAGGAAAGTACTCAACAGGCTCTGACACGCATTCGTGACATCAGGCAGGCCATGGCCGATGATATTGCCGAGCGGGACCGAATCAAACGGGAACTGGCTGCCACACAGCAGGACGCCAGAGCGACCAAAAGTGTCACCATTGTTTATCAGGCCGAGCGCTCAGGGCAGGCGACAGTCCGGCTGCAATACCAGACTCAAGGCGCGAGCTGGCGCAGCCAATACAACGCGCGGCTGGAGACTGCAGAAAACGGGACTGCTGGCACACTCGTTCTCGAGCATCTCGCCCTTATCCGCCAGACCACGGGAACCGACTGGACTGAAGTACAGCTCAGGCTTTCAACAGCCAATGCAAGATCTGGCACCGATATTCCCCCGCTTTATCCCTGGGTGGTTTCACCCGGAGTGTCGCCCGAATACCGATCAAGAAAGTCACTCGGCGCATCCCTCGACATGATGCAGTCTGAAGTCGTAAGTGCGCCTCAGACAACGAGCGTTGAAAGTGATGGCGCGTTCACCCAGAGCTATCGGGTAGAAATGCCTGTTTCGCTGGCCAGTGGGAATACCGATCAGTTTGTGGCGGTTGCCAGCCATGAAGTTCCGGTATCAATCGAGACCCGGTTTTTCCCGGCAATGGACCTGAATGGGTTTATTCATGCAGCAGGCACTTTTGAGGCCGACATGTCACTGCCAGCGGGACCTGTCACGCTCTATCGTGATGGCCAGTCTGTCGGCCGCTCACACCTTGACAGCCTATCCACCGGCAGCGAGCTCGCCATGGGCTTTGGCGTCAATGACCGAGTTGTTGCCGAGATGGTGAATGAGCAAAATCAGAAAGGCGAGCAGGGCGTGTTCAAAGGGGAAAAGTACGTTCGCCGCGTCAATCGGTACGAGATCACCAACAATCACCCCCGAGCGGTTGCGGTTCGTGTCTTTGACCGGATCCCGGTTTCTCAACAGGACGATCTGACCGTCAAAGAACTGGAGATCACCCAACCCGTGAACCGGAATACTCAAGACATAAAGGGCGTCTTTTCGTGGGAACGCACGATAGAACCCGGCAAGACCATTACCTTAAAATCCGGTTTCGAGCTGCGGGTACCAGAAGATTCAGAACTGCCATCGGAATTCCGATAAGCTGGCGTTCTCCCTGACAAGTGAGGGCACAGCACAATGAAAGAAATCATTCATTACACCGTCAGAAACACAGCGCTGGGCCTGGTTACCAGGGCTGCTTCGGTGTGCGGCAGGAACCGGGAGTTAATGCCCCTATGCAGAGCCTGGATTATCGGGTAGTTGA
>Ga0307937_1000356_pt1 | contig 28763 bp, 22 predicted proteins | sample OrgLakmetagenom3_FD_201814 | JGI IMG/M metagenome (GOLD analysis project Ga0307937, IMG submission 201814) | Saline water microbial communities from Organic Lake, Antarctica - #3 | ecosystem: Environmental > Aquatic > Non-marine Saline and Alkaline > Saline | place: Antarctica: Organic Lake...
GTTGGCATTAGCTCCCTTCGGTCACTGAGAACGCTTTAAAATATCGTCACCTCCCGTTGGTCAGTATTTTTATTTCGCTAAGTTGCCCCAAAAAGAGAAAAAGCAATGCTTTTGAACGCCGAAGGCAGCAGCGAAACTAACACGATACAGTAAGTAGCGATAGTGCCGAAACTGTTAGGATAAAATGTCTAGCGCCTGATATTTTTTATTCAATTCCTTAAAGCTTTTATTCAGTTCTTAATTATTTTTTATTGCCTTCATGAGCTTGCTTCGCTGCGGTTCTGGTCTCCACTCCTAAAAGTCGATAACGTCGGTGATCTCCGCCGCAAGCTCTGGAGCTTCCGCCGTTATTAGCGAATTTCAGCACGCTCCACCTTCAAAAAAACATAAAGCCCGTCCCAAACAAATTGCATTTAGCTAAGAATTGATCATTTTTAATTCCTTATTAATGCTACAGCTAATTATTGCTTTGCTTTGTAGGTTCCCTAAAAATTAAGAATTTATAGTATGCTATATTATTTTAGGGCAAAAATGAGGATAAACATCTAAACAAAAAAATTAGGGGTAAAGACACCGATAGGAATTTAAAATAGTTTACCGATATTTTTACACATATTGCTTGAGATGCTGTTGAACTAATCCAATTTGTTTTCTATTTTTAGACAAAATTACATTCTTGGGAATTTTACTGATAATATTATATACTGCTGTCTTTTTACTATTTTTCTATTGGATCAATAAAAAGTACATAAAAGTGCTTCCAAGTTATACTTTACCTTTACTATTTGTAATAAAAATAGCTTATGCATTCTTCTTCCTATATGTTTATACCTACCATTATGGCGGAGGAGAACTTACGGCTGATGCTGGTGTGTTTTTTAAAGAAAGTAAGGTCTTGTACAATGTTTTTTATCAGTCCCCACAAGATTTTTTTCAGTTTATGTTTGGTCTTGATGACAGTCCTGAATTTATCAATAAGTATTTAGCAAGCACCACGCATTGGAATGGTGGAGAGCGATTCCTTCCCAATGATTCACGCCATGTAATTAGGATAAATGCGCTTTTACTATTTATTTCTAATGGCGAGGTAATTATACATTTTATTTTATTCAGTTTTGCTTCTTTCATGGGTGGTTTTGATCTTTTTCAGTGGCTCAAAAAAAAATCGAATATAACTCCCCTCCTACTTTTGATCATTTTAACGCTAGCCCCAAGTCTTGCTTTTTGGAGCAGTAGTATCATCAAAGAACCTTTAATGATTTTAGGTTTGTCTATATTTATTCGCGGTGTTTTCGATGATATTTCCATTACTAAAAAAACTTGGAGAATCATCATCGGTGGAATTCTCACAATAGCTTTTAAGCCTTATGTTTTCATTTGTTTAATCGTAGCTTTAATTTATTATTTTGTTTTTAGTAAATTATTCCGCAAACAATGGTTAGCGCTTCTTTCTTTTGGAGTATTTGGAGTTGGTATTCTATTGCTTACGGGATACTCCAACAAAATTGCTTATGTGATAGCAAATCAACAAGAAGACTTCATCAACTTAAGAGATGGTGGGCTATATCTTAATGGAGACGAACAACATTACTACTATATTTATTATGCCAATAGAGATCATTTCAATTTGGAAAATGGCACTGCAACGCTTCTTGAACCCGTTGGTGCATATTATTTGAAAAAGAATGAAAACTTTGAGCGTTTTCCAATTAAACTAAATGAAGTTGGTAAGTCTTATCCGATATATTTAACTTTGAATGAATCAGGTAGTAAAGTAAATGTCACTTTAATTAAAGATGATTTTTGGCAGCTGTTACTGAATATTCCAGAAGCCATCATTAATTCATTTTCACAGCCAATACCTAATAAAAAAAGCACTTGGCTACAGTATCCCGCATTTTTAGAAAATATTCTTTTTATTTTTATTGCTATTTATGCGTTCTTCTTATTTCCTAATAGGTTATCTCAGAATGATAAAAGAACAGCAATAACTCTTAGCCTATTCGCTGCTTTCATTGCAATGATTGTGGGATGGACAACTCCTGTTTCTGGCGCTATAGTGAGGTATATAATTCCTGCACATGTGGCTGTTTTAGTTGTTTTTGCTCTAAAACTAGATTATGTAAAATGGAGAAATAAAATGTTTAAAGAGTAATCTTAAACTCTGTTCCTACATCTTCAGTTGAACTCACAACAATTTTTCCTTTGTGCATATTAATTATATTCAAAGTTGCAGTCATTCCTAAACCAAGTCCATTTTTTCGATTTGTAAAGAAAGGATCGAACATATTTATTTGTGTTTCTACGTCCATTCCTTTTCCATTGTCTCGAATAAAAATCACAGGTTCTTGATTTTCTTCAGTTAATGCAATCGTTAACTCTGGATGTTCTGTTTCTCCCATAGCTTCTATAGAATTAATGATGATGTTTACCAAAGCAATTTTCAACTTCTCTGGATCCCACCTCCCTTTTATATCATGAGGGCAGAAATCTTTTTTCAAATCAACATTAAGTAATTCTACCCTATCTTGACAAAAGTTAATTGCTGCATTGACAACAGTTTTTAAATCAGATTGAACAATTTCCAATTCTTGCGGACGTGCAGATCTTAATAGTTCATCTATCAAATCTGATATTCTGATGCTATTTCTTTCAATCATTTGCTCTAGGAGCTTGGCGTCACTATTTTCTTCAGTTAAATCAGAAAGTGCAGACAATTCACCTACAGCTAATCGAATATTGGTTAATGGATTACGAACTTCGTGGGCTATCATTCTGGCCATACGCCCCGACATGCTAATCTTTTCGGCTTTTTTCAGCTCTGCCTCTTGCTCCATTATTTTGGTCAAATCATTTATAGCAACATGGTAGGCATTTTCATCAATATTGGCTCCATTTGGTAGATGAGCAATAGAGAGAATAGCTACAATATCTTTATCATTGTCCATTAAAGTAGTCTTAAAGCTTTTTACGTAACCTTGTTTTTGCAATTGTTTAGATAAACCATTAAAGTCAAATTCATACTTGAAAAGTTCTTTAAAAGTTTTACCTTTTGAATGATCTAATGGTGTATTCTGATGATGAAAAACATCAAGAAATGCAGCATTGTGCTCGGTAATGTTCATTTCATTATCCAATACAATGAAAGGTTCAAGACTGAGTTCAAATAAACTTCTATATTTTTTCTCTTGCGCTCTAATATATCTTTGCTGATTGTATCTTTCTAGTGCATAACGCATTGCGCGTTCAATCGTATTCACGCGAATTTCTTTTTTAACTAAAAAATCAGATGCACCTTTTGTCATTGCTTTTTCATCCACAGAAAAGTCACTTGAACCCGTCAATAAGATCATTGGTTTCAAGATATTTCTCGCACGAATACGTTCAATGATTTCAATTCCCTCTCCTTTTCCTAAAAAATGATCGATGAGATAAATATCATGTTCATCTTTGAGAATTTCCAGTTCTGCAAAATCATAATCATTGCACCAGTATACATCATAATCTTCTGTCTGAATTTTAGACAAATAATGACTCAAGATTACGTAATCATCCTCATCATCTTCAATTACTAATACTTTGACGCTCATGCTTTTACTTTATGGGTAAATAAATAATAAATGTTGCTCCTTCCCCCTCTGAGGAAATAGCAGTGATAGTTCCTTTGTGGTTTTCAGTTATCTTTTTACAAACAGAAAGTCCAATACCTGTTCCTTCATAGGCTGATCTTCCGTGCAGACGTTGAAAAACTGCAAATATTTTATCGCGGTACTTTTCGTCAAAACCAATTCCATTATCTGAAACTGAAATTTTCCAATAATTTGTAAATTCTCCATTTACGAAATCTTCTAAATGGATTTGATCTACATTAATAACCTCACTCTTAATTTCAACTTTAGGAGCTACATTTTCTTTTTTGAATTTAATAGCATTACTAATCAAATTTTGAAACAATTGACGCATCTGAATTTTATCTGCTCGAATTTCAGTAGGTAAATCATGAATTTCAATATCCGCTTTATTTTCTTTAATACTCACTTCTAGGTCACTCAAAACCGTATTCACAGTCTCTTTTAAGTTGATTTCATCACGAATTTCAAACTGTCGTGAAATTCTGGAATACGAAAGTAAATCTTCAATTAATTCTTGCATTCTGGAAGATGCCGATTGCATTCTATTTACATGAGAGATGATGGCTTTATGATCAAAGCTTTCATTTGATAATTCAATTTCTATTAAATCTCCAAAAGTTTCGATTTTCCTAAGTGGTTCACTCAAATCATGTGAAGCGATATAAGCAAAGTTTTCCAAATGCTCATTGAATGAGCTCAGCTCTATATTGATTTGGTTGATTTCTTTTAAGTAACGTTCATTTCTCAAAATTTCTTTTCTCATTTTAAAGAAACTAGTAAAAACAATCAGTAACATCACAGCTCCAAAAATGGTTAACAAGATCATTGCATTTCTATTAGCGATTTCAGCATCTTTTTGATTCCTCTCTCTCAAATCATTGTTGACTAACCGGATGGCCTTGAGTGTACTTAGAATATCAAGTGTCGTATTATTCCCAAATGAGATTTTCTTCTTTTTATTTTCGATAGACATTGAATCCTTTTCCATCATCATGTCTAACATTTCAAGACGTTGAGAAACCAAATGATTCAAATGGTTGGTTTCATCTCTTGCGATATGATAAGTCGTGCAGTGGAGACCAAGAAGTGCTACATAATTAAGTAATCTTTCTTTTTTATGCTTGTATCTGGCCTCACTCTCCTCGGAATGCGTAATCATATAACTATATGCAGTACTTTCCAATTGTGAAGTATGTTGAATAATCGCATTAATTTCATCAATAGACATCCCGTATTCTTCTGCTTGTTTTCCTGACTTCGATGTACGGTTTAGAAAAAATAAGGATGTAATGAAATAACCGGCAATGAGGGCCAGTGATAACATCAAAAAATAATTATAATAACCTAGTTTATTAATCTTTATCATACTTTTAGTAACCCTTATGTATTCAATTTATTTTACACTATTTTTCTATCTATTACCAAAATATAAGCTGCTTTGTTCTATTGTTATTGCAGAATGACAATGCTTTAAAAATAGCTTGCGTTTCAGCATCGGCAAAGTCAACTTTTAAAGTTAAAGAATTTTGCTATTAATTCTTAACATTTGAATGTCTAAAATTGTTCCATTTTATTTGATTAGACTTCAAATGCACTAAGTTAATTTGCTTTTATAATTATATTGTGTCTGTTCGGAAACAGCACAAAATTAAAATTGATTCTTTTGCGTATATTCCACTTTTTTTCTCGTCGGCTGATGCTATGGCATCTCCTAAAGAAATAAAACCAAACCGCAGCAAAGCAAGCGCATAGCCTGTCTCGAGAAATCGGGAAAAACCTTAAAAAATTATTATGATTGAATAAATATTTCTCATCCCGATAAAATCGGGAATAAAAATCGTCTGTTTCCGACCAGACACTATATTGTTTTCTGACATTAAATCGCCGCATTTGATCATGTTTTATTTAAGAGAAGAGGGGAGGAAAATATTTATAATCGTTTTATACTCATATAATTATTTAACTTTAGTATTCATTTTTAAGTATTTATTTAATTTAGGAAATTATGAAATGGTTTTTAGTTATTGGTGCACTTTTATTGGGATCGTTATCAATTTTTGCGCAAGAGTATTGGCAGCAAGAAGTAAACTACGTAATTGAAGTAGAACTTGATGATGATAATCATTTTCTAAGGGGAAGTGAGACTTTTGAGTATGTAAATAATTCACCAAATGAATTAGAATTTATTTATGTACATGTTTGGCCCAATGCCTATAAAAATAGTGAAACAGCCTTAGCTAAACAGTTGTATTTAAATGGGAACGAAATACTGAAGTTTGCGAATGACAGTATCAAAGGGTATATAGACTCTCTGAATTTCACTAGTGAAGGAGCCCCACTTTCTTGGGAGTATGACGAAAACCACATTGACATTGTTAAAGTTCAACTTCCTAATCCTCTTGCCCCAAATGAATCAATTGAAATATCAACCCCATTTAGGGTGAAAATACCAAGCGGTAAAATTTCTAGGCTAGGACATATTGGTCAATCCTATCAAATAACACAATGGTATCCAAAACCTGCCGTATACGACAAAAATGGTTGGCATCAAATGCCTTATTTGAATCAAGGAGAGTTTTATTCTGAGTTTGGCGAATATGATGTTTCAATTACACTTCCAGATAATTATGTTGTGGGTTCTACGGGGGATTTACAAACACCGAAAGAGTTACTTTTTTTAGAAGAAAAGGTAACAAATACAGAAGAAAAAATAAAAAACTTAGGGCAAGAGAAAAAATCGAATAAGGTTAAAACACCCTTTCCTGGCTCTTCAAGTAATATGAAAACAATCCGCTACACACAGCGCAATATTCATGACTTTGCATGGTTTGCCGATAAGCGTTATGACGTTTTGAAAGGTGAAGTTGAACTTCCAAATACTGGACGAAAAGTAACTACTTGGGCAATGTTTGTTCCTCAAAATATTGATTTATGGAAGAATGCAATAGAATATATTAACGATGGGGCATATTATTATTCGAAATGGAATGGAGATTACCCCTATGAGCAAATCACAGCTGTTGATGGAACGATTAGCGCTGGTGGAGGAATGGAATATCCGAATGTGACAGTAATAGGAAATACAGGCGATTCAATTTCGCTTGAAGTAGTCATCGTTCATGAGGTTGGTCACAACTGGTTTTACGGAATACTTGGATCGAATGAACGCGACCATGGTTGGATGGATGAAGGATTAAACACATTGAACGAAGTACGTTATTTCATGACCAAATATCCCGAAAACACTTATTTAGCCAAAATGATAGGAGCTTTTAACTTTCATGGTTTGCATTATCATGATTTCAATGATGTGCTCACCAGGTCTTTGGTAAATTTAGGTTTAGACCAACCCATTGAGACCCAATCAGAAGAATTTAAAAGTATTAATTATGGTGTTATAATGTATCAAAAGACAGGGTTGGTATTTGATTATTTGCGGTACTATCTTGGTGACGATTTGTTTGATCAAGTGATGCATACTTATTATGAACGTTTTGAATATAAGCATCCCCAGCCTGAAGATGTTCAAAAGGTTTTTGAAGATGTGACAAAAGAAAATTTAGATTGGTTTTTTGGAGGATTAATAAAAACAAGCGATAATATAGATTTTAAATTAGGACTTGTGCAGGCTAAAAAAGGCAAAACAAGTGTTAATGTAAGTAATATCGGAAGTATTAAGGCCCCTGTTCCTATCTCTGCAATGATAGGAGACAGTATTGCAGAGACAAAATGGGTTCAGCCGTGTCAAAAAAAAGCGAACGTTATTTTTGATAAGGAATATGAGATAATAATGATTGATCCTTTGAGAAGAGTACCTGAGACAAATAGACAAAATAATCTTTGGAGAAAAAAGGGGATTCTTAATAAAGTAGAGCCTTTAAAAATTAATTTTTTAACTAGTTATAATAGAGCTGAGCAAACGAATCTAAACATTATTCCAGCGATGGGTTGGAATGAAAATGATAAATTTATGCTGGGACTAGGCTTCCACAATTTTTCTTTAGCTCCAAATCCTTTTAGGTATTTTATAGCACCAATGTATTCATTTGGAAGAAAAAGTGTTTCTGGAATTGGTGAAATGAGTTATACTTTTTACCCTAGGAAGATTAAATCAACTACCTTAGGTTTATCCATAAAGTCTTTCAAAGACGATAGTATTTTCGATAGAAATGATTCCTTTTTTGCTATAGCCTCTCCATATTTAAGGTTTGATTTAACTAATGAAGCTAGAAGACATGCATTTCAGCACACTATTGTACTCCAAGGTATGCTTAAAAACACACGAAGAGGTGATGTTGATGAATTAGAAACAGGCGGATTCGCTGATTGGTCGACTTCATATGAAAAAGCTGACCATAAGCTACAGACCAATTTAAGAACAGATGTAATATTTAACGATAATAGTGGTGATCAAGTGGGTCGGATTTTCGGGTCTTTGGAATACACATATCAATACATAAAAAGAAAATGGGAAAGCGATGTCAGTATCAGACTTTTTGGAGGTTACAATTACATGTTTAATACAAATAGTCTTGCAAATTCATATAGATATGGAATTCCGCTTTCAGGTAATTCAGGTGATCAAGATGTGTTTGCAGAAGATTATTACTTCAATAGAGGAGCCGTAAATACCCAGCGTGTTGAAAATAGAGGAGGTTTTCTCTCCGCAAGTGACTTTGGGTATGGCACTACATGGATGACAACTTCAAATATTTTTGTAGATCTCCCAATACCAATTAAAGGTTTTGGTTTATTTGGTGATATAGGTTCTTTCGAGCAAAATGGAATATTTCACACAGCGTATAATGTGGGGGTTGGTTTTCGAATAGGCGACTTATTTGGAATTTATTACCCATTAGCAGAATCACAAAATATTAGAGATGGATATATAGGAGATGGATTTGCTGATAAACTGCGATTTACAATAAACCTTAATCCTGTAAATACGGGACTTATTAAGAAACTAATAAAATAGGGAGTTAAAAATACTATGCTACTATGAGGAAGGGAATGATCATATCATTTTAATTATATCTAACACCGCTATTGTCCTATTGAATAAAAATTATAATTATTCTTCCTTTATTGATTCTTTTTGGATAAGTAAAAAACTTTTACCGGGCATTAGTAATATCAAACTTCTAATAACCCGTATGTATTCAATTTGTTATACAATGTTTTTCTGTCTATTCCCAAAATATCAGCTGCCTTCGTTTTGTTGTCATTGGCAATTGACAAAGCTTTTAAAATGGCTTGTGTTTCAGCATAAGCAGTAACATCTTTTAAAGTCAAAGAATTTTGCTTTTTATCTTTAACATCCGTTACAGCATTATTGTTCCAATGTGCTTTTTGTGGATTTAAAATATCATAAGGCAAATCACTTTTATGAATCTCTTCTTTATCAGACATTAAAACTGAAAGTTTAAGAACATTCTTTAATTCACGTATGTTACCTGGCCAGGAATAGTTGTTAAAAACCTCCCAAGCTTCATCATCTAGACCTTTAACTGATTTAGTCAATTCATCATTTGATTTTTGAAGGAAAAACTTTACAAAATCTATGAGTTCCTCTTTACTTTCGCGTAGAGGTTTTAATTCAATTTTAAATTCATTGATTCTATAATAGATATCCTCTCTAAAAGTACCTTTATGCATGGCTACTTTTAAGTCTTCGTTTGTCGCTACAATTATACGAACATCAACAGGTAAATCTTTTTCGCTCCCTAATTTACGAATAACTCTTTCTTGAAGTACTCTTAATAACTTCACCTGATTTTCGTAAGTCAAATTACCAATTTCATCCAAAAATAAAGTTCCATGATTGGCCAATTCAAAACTTCCTTTTTTATCTGATGTAGCACCAGTAAAAGCACCTTTTACATGTCCAAAAAGCTCACTAGAAGCTAATTCTTGAGGTAAGGCACCACAATCTACGGGGATAAAAGATTGTCCCTTTCGATCAGAAGCATCATGAATCATTTTAGCAACTACCTCCTTTCCTGTGCCACTTTCACCTAAAATGACAACCGTCATATTTGTTGGAGCGACTAATTTTATTAATCGCTGTGCTTTTTTAGCAGAAGGACTATTTGGAATGAGAAAACTTTCCTTTTCACTTAAGGTTTTCGTTTGAGAATCATTATCTTGATTAACAATGGGTTCGACATTTTCGTCTACTGATTTGTTTTTGAGTTTTAACAGAGCATCTTGAACCAATAATAAAATTTCTTCTGGATAAATAGGTTTGGTTACATATTCATATGCTCCAAGACGAATAGCTTTTACTGCCTGATTAACATCGGAATAACCTGTTATTACAATAATAGGGAGTTTGTCGTTGATGTTTTTAATGGCTTCAATCATTTGGAGTCCATCCTTATCTGGTAATCTAAAATCAGTTAATACGAGGTCAACTTTATCATTTTTAACTACATCTATACCTTCCAAACCTTTGAAAGCAATTTTTACATCATATCCATTTCTTTCAAAAAAACGTTTGAGCAACATGCAAATATCAACATCATCGTCAATAATAAGAATTCTTTGTTTTGTCATTTACCTCAAGTTACGCATCTGATTAAGGTGCTCTACAAATGTTTCTTTTTCAAAAGGCTTTCCCAATAAACCAAAAGCTCCAAGTTCTGTTGCTTTTCGTTTTTCTTTGTAATGATTAAAGGCGGTAACGACTAAAATTTGAACATTAGAATTAATCTTTTTCAATATTGGAATCATATCAAATCCATCACCATCTTTGAGGAACAAGTCCAATAAAACATAGTCAGGAGTATTTTGAGTCAATACTTCTTTGGCAGCTTTAATTGAATTCGCCTCAATAATATCAAAGTCAAAGTATCGATTCACAATCGATTTATACAAAGCTTTAATATCATTCTCATCGTCAACAATTAATAAGACTGGCCGTTTCATTACAAATAAATTAATCCTTAAATATAAAACAATAAAACACCAGCTTAGTTCAAAATTAACACAAATAAAAGAGGAGTCACTTATATAAAGAAAATATTGTAGAGAATTATCTACACGTTTGTAAAACGAACTGCATTTTAATCAAAATACTTTAACTTCAAATCGCTATCCGAAAAATAATCTTTAACCAATGGAATAATCTGATCGCCTTCTAATGGTGAGCGATAAACAGAAAGTTTGTTGATTCCTGAAAAATCAAGATAAGGATTCCATTTTTTTGGTAGACCATCGATTACTTTTACGATCAAATGCTGATGTTTTGAAAAACAGATTTTAATCCAATTGTCTATCTTCTTAATTGTCTTCTCCTTTCTAATCTCTTTCAAGTCATTAATCATGGGTTCCGACCACAAAGGGGAAACTTTCAATTGAACGATAATATATAGTGGAATAGTTAGTCTACCAAACAAACACAATCGTTTTTGAAAGTCTGGATTGAGTTCCTCTTCTTGAATGTATAATAAGTTTGCTTCCACTTTTGCAAAACTCATAAAATTATTGGTGAAGAAGAATGATTTAATAGATAAAATAAAATGATTAAAATCAGTTATTTATATTTCCCTTGGAAAATAGTGGTTGTTTTGACAAATGGGAAACAGTACTTTATTTACTACTATTCATGCAGCATTTTATAAAAAAGTCAAAAGAAAGAGTTTCTATATGGAATACTGTGGACAATCAATTTTAATCTTTCCAAAAGTTAATAGTTCTACCAGGAATATAACTAGTATCTGGTCGGAAACAGCACAAAATTAAAATTGATTCTTTTGAGTATATTTTACTTTTTTTCTCGTCTGTTGATGCGGCATTTCGACAGGCTCAGCGCAACGCTATGTGACACATCTCCTAAAGAAATAAAACCAACCCGCAACAAAGCAAGCTCACTTCGGAAAGCTCTGCGCAGCGCATAGCCTGTCCCGAGAAATCGGGAAAAACCTTAAAAAATTATTCTGATTGAATAAATATTTCTCATCCCGATAAAATTGGGAATAAAAATCGTCTATTTCCGACCAGAAACTATTTACTTCTGCAGTTTCTCTTTAAAAATCTTTCTGCATAAAGGACTTAATCTCATTGACTTGTTTCTGAATACCTTTAACAGATTTCAATAAATCATTTTCCGAAATGGTTACTTCTGGTAAATCATGAGAGATGTAATTTACGAATTTCCACAATTCAATTACTTCATTGATATCCAATAAATACGGTTCATAAAGTGGGTTGGTAGATGACAGTTGAATCACATTTTCTCTACCTGGAATTTTATTCACAATCTTAAATACAATACCTTCTTCCTTGGTAATAATGATGTATGGATGATTGTTTTTTATTGTCTCCCAATTTTGAATATACTCTCCGACAACAAAAGAACCTGAGGAAACGGGAGGCATACTGTCACCAGAAATTGGAAATGAACGGTATTTTTTATCTTTCTTCAAAAAAGGCAGTTGAAAAGTGGGCAAAACTTTAATGTAATCCGGATCAGCATATCCTAATGTATAACCCGCACTAGCTTTTTGAGGAATCATTTCAATAACATCGTCATTGCTTTCTGAAACCATAGAAGTCAAAACACGGAGTTTTCTCCCTTTTACATCAGCATAAACTCCTTTTTCTATGGCTTCCCAATCACTTTCTGTGAGTTCCTCCATATTTCTTTTCAATAAATCATCCATCGGAATGCGGTAGAATATACTCATCTTAACCAAGTTTTCAATTCCTGGTTCTGCTACCCCATTCTCATACCCGGAATACGAAGAACGCGTCAAACCGAGTTCCTGAGCCACATCCTCTTGCGATTTTTTGCGGTATTTCCTAAGTAACTTTAAGTTTGATGCTAAGTAAATCTCCATTGCTTACTGATTAAATGTTTAAATATTAATCAAATATACGAAAATATTTTAATCAAAGTAATATATTTGCATTAAAAATAAAATGGAGAATAAGTGTTTCTTAAAAAAGAAAAGCAACGTAAAAAATTTACGAGGTCAACTCTTAATTTTGAGAAAATTCTTTATATTAGTAGTAATCTTAAATTAAATCGACAAAACCAAAAGCCATGAAAAAGAAAGAAATTGAAAGTCAAATAGAAGTATTTGAAAAGGAAAAATTACAAGCAATAAAAACCCAAAACTATGCACTCGCTGCATTGATTAGAGACAAGGTGAGGGATTTAATGGTACAACTTCGTACGCTATGAATGATCTTTGAATAGCTAATGCATGGCTCTATCTTAGAATTGCGTTATTAGGGAAATTAGGTATTTGTTTTGGAATAATTTCAAAAGTATATGAATTGCGTTTATAGCCGAGATTCTACTTAAATCAACTTTATACCAATCTGCTATTTGAGCCATAGAAATAAATGGCAACAGTATGAAAATTAGTCTTTGCAAGAAAACATCAATTACTGCGTTAAGCTTGTTTTTGAAGTTTTCTTATCAAAGACTTAAAAATGATTAGTTTTCTTGCAGACACGAATGAAGAACAATTTCCTTGAATGGCTAAACTTTCATCACCATTTATTGAAAGCAGATTCTAACTTCTTCAAATATCTCTTTGGTATTTTATTACAAGCCCTTAAGAGCGTCACAATGACTATTAATAGTATTGTTCGTTTCATAATAAAGTTTTATGCTTATCCGCTTGTTTACCCAAGATTGTCTTTCAGATAAAACGATATGTGAGAATTAGTGTTTTTTCTTTTTACTCACAAGTGTTTGTTTTTTTTGTGTTCATGCGCTGCGCAAAGCCAGTCGAATGTGAGCTTGTCAAAATGCCGCATTAGCCGACAAGAAAAAAATTAAAATAAGCTCAAAAGAATCAATTTTAATTTTGTTGTGTTTCCGACCAGAAACTAAATAGGTCAATTGACGTATATTTTAATTGGTTAAATCAAAACACTTGTCTTTTAATATAGCGTAGCGCCATTTTTAATCTATTTTTGCCTCAATAAAATCCAATTTCATATGCGTCAAATTACCAATCAATTATTAATGATCCGTCCTGTTGCCTTCCGCTTGAATGAACAGACAGCGGTGAACAATTACTTTCAAAAAGAAATAAAAAATTCTTCAAAGGAAGTAACTCAATTGGCACAAGCGGAATTTGACGAATTTGTTCGTCGGCTAAGAGAAATAGGGGTTCAAGTTAAGGTAATTGATGATATCGCTCATAAGAATACTCCCGATTCAATTTTCCCAAATAATTGGATTTCTTTTCATGCGGACAAAACGATTGTGCTCTACCCTATGTTCGCAATAAATAGAAGGCAAGAACGCAGAATGGATGTTTTAGATGTATTGGGACTTCAAAAAAGCAGAATAATTGACTATACCGAAATGGAAAAACAGAACATCTTTCTGGAAGGAACTGGAAGTCTGGTTCTGGACCGTGTCAATAAAAAAGCCTATTGTGCGTTATCTGTTCGCGCAGATGAAAGTTTGGTCAAACAGTTTTGTAAAGATTTAGATTATACCCCAATTCTCTTCGTCGCAAATCAAACTGTAAATAATGAACGCAAATCAATTTACCACACCAATGTAATGATGGCTTTGGGAGAGACTTTTGCTGTTATTTGTTTGGATACCATTGACAATAAAAACGAAGCAGAACATGTTGTTCAAAACTTAAAAGCTGATTTCAAAGAAATTATTTCGATAACAGAACAGCAAATGCATTCCTTCGCCGGAAATATGTTACAAGTTGAAGGAACAAATGAAATAAAGTATTTGGTTATGAGTCAGCAAGCTTTTGAGAGTTTAACTGAAGAACAAATTAGTAAAATTGAAATACACTGTTCTATTTTGAGTAGTAATTTAAAAACAATTGAAACATTAGGTGGCGGAAGTGCAAGATGTATGATGGCAGAAGTAATCGAATGAATCCCTCTCAGTAATTACCCATATAACATAAACACCTGAAATATAGAATTTTAAAACGATTATCTATAATTATTCTAATTTATTTGTGTTTTATAGTTCGAAATCAATTTTATTACACTACATTTGTAACGATTTAGGTGGTTAGGTTAGGTTGATTAGTAAGAGGGAATATGGACGCTCGTCCAGTTCCCTCTTACGTTTTTACATAGTTTTTTTCTTTAATTCTATCTCTATATTAATCTACCTTTTCAATCTTTAAAAGACCAATTAATAATCGGTAGCTTCCTCTTACTATTTACATTCCAAAGTCCAAATTGAAACCCTTTTAATTTATTTGTCTGATTGAATAATCCAATTTGTAAGCCATTCGTTTTGTATGTCGAATTAAACAGGCCAATAGTTACTCCGTTTAAAGAATGAATACTATTTACCAAAACATTCATTGACAAACCATTTACCTTGTGATTGACACTCATCCATGGTGATATAGCTATACCATTTATTTCTTCTGAAAATGTTCCAAAAACAGTAATTAACAAACCGTTATGGACTACTCTTTTAATTTTTGAACTGTCTCCATAAATAATAGTATCTCTATTAGATTTACTAAAATTGGTTTCATTATTAAATACAATAAAGGGTGAAAAAAAGCCTTGACCTAAAAGTTGAATATTGAGTCCGTGTGATTTTTTAGTATAATAACGACTACACATAACTTCTGAACCAATTATTCCAATGGCCAATCCATAAATATTTTCAGCAGAACTAGGAAGAAAACCTATACCATAGCATTGTTTTAATGGTTTTTGAATAGTTTCAGATTCTTGAGAAAAAGAATTGAACTGGATAAATAATACTGTAAGGATTAGTAAGTGATTCATTTTACGCAAGTTGGTTTAAACAATATTGTTAAGCTAACTAAAACTATTCGACAATTCAAATAAATTATTTAATCTTTTAGATGTTGAATTTTAGGTAGATAATCGGTGTAAACACGGCTGTCTATTGAATATTTGACATGCTTGAATAAAGAAATCAACACGAATTCATATCTAAACATCAAAGAAGAGGATGCGCAATTAATCAAAGAGGATGAAATGCTTGAAATCTAGAATCTGATTAATTAAAATCCTTCAAAATTCTTTCAGCAACCAGCCCTCCTATCTTACACGCTGCATTTTGAGATCCGTTCATTAAATAATCACCTATCTCAAAAGTTTTAGCTGACTTATCAAAAGAAACAGAATTTACTGGAGCCTTTAATTTCGGAAGAGCATAAGGAATTTGATAAAACTTAATCAAGCGTGCGTCTTTTATATTGAAATCCGTTCTCAATTCCTGAATTACTTTTTCTATGATTTTGATTTCTTTCAAATTATTTGAATTCAAAACTGTGACAGAAATTAAAGATTTACCTTCTTTCCCTTTTGGATTCTGATGAATACTTGGGTAAAAGATATTATTAATTAATTTATTCTGATTCGCATTGAGACCAATTCTGGCCTCTTTGATAATTGCAGGAGATGAATGCTCAAGATAGAGATTATAACAGTTTTGCCAATGCGCTTGATCTCTGAGTTTACCATAATTTGGAATGGTGTTAATCACATAATCAAAGGATTTCTCTTCACCATTTTCGAAATGAATTGTTTCTTGATCTACTTTAGAGACTTCGCTGTTGTAATGAAAGCGAACTTTTGGCATTTCAGAAACCAATTGACTGGCAACTGCTCCGATTCCATCTATTGGTATTGCAGCTGTTCCCTTGGCAAACATTTTAAATACAAACAGGAACATGCGAGAAGAAGTAGTCAACTTGTTTTCTAAGAATATTCCACCAAAAAATGGTTTAAAAAACCGTTCTATGATTTGCTGTGAAAAACCAAATTCTTTAAGAAAGTCAATTGTGGTCGTATTTTCTAATTCAAAAACATCATCGATTGAGCGTTTATCAACGAATCTTTTTAATTGGAAAATAAGCCATTTGTCTTTGATGCTCCCGATATCTGAAAATACTGTTTTAAACAATATATTCCTCGTTCTGAATGGATCACCGACAGCAGTTGTTTGACCTTCTCTAAAAATAGTTGCAGCCGCTTCAAGTTTAAATAGATTCAATTTCGAAAAATCAACATACTTTTGCAAGTAAGGATAAGCAGTTAATAAAACCTGAAATCCAATATCGAGTTTCCACCCGTCAATTTCTTCGGTGCGCATTCTTCCTCCAGGTTGATTCAATTTCTCAAAAACTGTAACCTCAATACCTTTACTAGAAAGTGTTTTGGCTGCAATTAATCCAGAAAGCCCCGCTCCTACTATACCGACATTTACTTGTTTCATTTTATTATCTATTTATTCCTTTAACCTACTTTTTTGACTATTTCATATTTCCAAACCAGTAGTCTAAACGATTTTATATATGTTTTATTTTGTCACATAAATAACCTATCAAACCCTGTTTTGTTTACCCAACACTTTATTATTTTGTTTCATTATTGTCCGATTAAAATAAACATCATCAATAAAAAATGAAATTTACATTTAAACTTAACTCTCTTTTATTCAGTTTTTAGCTGCTTTATTTCAACTTAATGAGCTTGCTGCACGTTGGTTATTACTCACTTTTGTAAATTATCAATCGTGTTTCCCGATTTCTCGGGACATGCTGTGAGCTCTCCTCGGTCAGTTGAAAAAAAGAAAACGAAACACTTGCGTTAAGTTACTCTAAGTGAAAAGTCCTTGGAATCGCAAGGCGAATGCAGCGCACCATGAGATTACCTTCGGTTCTAATTCGTGATATCTATTTTCTATTCGCTTATGCCCTTTCAGGAGAAAAGCGATTCTGCATGCGAACTCATTTATCGCTGTGAAATCCGAAGCGCTTTGAACATGATATTTATTAAAAACTAAAGTGTTGAAAATAATTATAATTGAATTTATTCAATTGAACTAAAACAATCTTAAATTAATCAGATTAAAATACTGAAATACAACACTAGACGATGTTTTATAATTTTATTTACGTTTGATTAACGAGATTAGCAAATACCATACCGCTAGATTTCAAGTCAAATACGTAATGAAAATTTTATTCGTATTGTAGAGTATTCTTTAAACTAAATCCATCTTTTATTGTTAAGTTGTAAGAAATTCATGCAAAAAATGCAGTATTTCAAAAGATATTAAAAATGACTGAACACGATAAAGACATAATTAAAAAGTCAGGATTCACTTTCACGAAGTATGAAGAGGAGGAGCGCTCACCTTTTGATCGCCTGCTTGAAATATTTCAAGAATTGATTGTCCATACATCGGGAGATATCGATGAGACATTGAACTGGATGGATCAGTTAAACAAAGATTACAACCTGTATTCCGATGATTATTCTAAAGAAGATTTTATAGCTGATCTTAAGAAAAATGGTTATATAAAAGACGACGAGGACAAACCAGACGGAAAAGGATTTGTGATTACTGCCAAAACAGAACAAGTCATTCGTCAGCGGGCCTTGGATCAGATTTTTGGTGAATTAAAAAAATCAGGGAAAGGAAATCACAAGACGAAGCACACTGGCGCTGGACAAGACAAGACTGGAGAAATGCGGAACTATTCCTTCGGAGATAGCGTTGATCAGATTGCCATTACGGAAAGTGTAAAAAATGCTTTTACGAATAATGGTATTGATGATTTCATTTTAACAGAGCAAGATTTAGTAGTTCACGATACACATCATTCTGCTCAAATGAGCACGGTTTTGATGATTGACATCAGCCACAGCATGATTCTTTATGGAGAAGACCGCATTACTCCTGCGAAAAAAGTCGCAATGGCATTGGTGGAACTTATCAAAACACGCTATCCAAAAGACAGTATTGATATTATTGTTTTTGGAAATGATGCATGGCCGATTACAGTAAAAGATTTACCTTATTTACAAGTTGGACCTTATCATACAAATACCGTTGCTGGATTAAATTTAGCGTTGAATATTCTACGCCGAAAAAAGCAAGCCAATCGTCAAATATTTATGATTACAGATGGAAAACCAAGTTGTTTAAATTTACCAAATGGTGAATATTATAAAAACAGTAATGGTTTAGATCCGCACATCACAGATAAATGCATGAACAAAGCAAAAGAGGCAAGAAAAATAGGTATTCCAATTACCACTTTTATGATTGCGCAAGATCCTTTCTTAAAATCATTCGTTGAGGATTTCACCGAAGCAAATCAAGGAAAAGCTTTCTATACTGGGTTGCAAGGATTAGGTCAAATGATCTTTGAAGATTACGAGAAAAATAAAAAAAGAAATATAAGATAACTATGAATAATATTGAAATAAAAACACTTGGCGAACTTAAAAAGTCAGGATATGTATCACGTTCGATTAAAGATGAATTGCGTGCCAACTTGATTAACAAATTAAAGAACAAAGAATCAATTTTTGAAGGTATTTTAGGTTATGAAGACACTGTAATTCCACAAATTATTACAGCGGTTCTTTCAAAGCATGACATTAATCTATTGGGATTACGTGGACAAGCAAAAACAAGAATTGCCAGATCAATGGTGGAATTATTGGATGAATATATTCCATTTATTGGAGGTTCAGAAATTAACGATGATCCCTTCTGCCCTATTTCTCACTTTGGAAAAGCATTGAAAGAGGAAAAAGGTGATGACACACCAATAGAATGGTTAAACAGAAATGACCGTTTCTACGAAAAACTAGCAACTCCAGACGTTACTGTTGCAGATTTAATTGGTGATATTGATCCAATAAAAGCAGCGACTTTAAAATTGAGTTATGCCGATGAACGTGTTATTCACTATGGAATGATTCCACGTGCCAATCGTTGTATTTTCGTAATCAATGAGATTCCAGATTTACAAGCACGAATTCAAGTGGCTTTGTTTAATATTCTTCAAGAAGGAGATATTCAAATTCGAGGCTTTAAAATGCGTTTGCCATTAGATGTTAACTTCATTTTTACAGCGAATCCAGAAGATTACACCAACCGTGGAAGTATTGTGACACCATTGAAAGACAGAATTGGATCACAAATATTAACGCACTATCCGAAAACTATAGATATCGCCAAAAGAATAACACAACAAGAGGTTATTTCTGAAGTGAAGAATGAAAACATTACAGTTCCGGAAACTGCAAAATCATTGTTAGAGCAAATTGTCTTTGAAGCCAGAGAATCGCCTTATATCGATACCAACAGTGGTGTTTCTGCTAGAATGAGTATTACGATGTATGAAAACCTAGTTTCTGCGGCTGAATTAAGAATGTTGAGAAGTGGTGAAAGTAAAACGACCATTCGCATGTCAGACTTTGAAGCCATCACTCCTGCTATCACAGGTAAGGTAGAGTTGGTTTATGAAGGTGAACAAATTGGTGCTGAAAACGTAGCCAATAACTTAATAGGATTAGCGGTTAAAACTACATTTGATGAGTTATTTCGTCCATTAAAGAAATTAAAGAAGCCTGGAGTTTCAGATGAATTTGATTCTGTAGTGCAATGGTTTATGGAAGACAATGATTTCGAATTAACGCACAATTCTACAGATAAAAGTTACGCCAAACAGTTTGATAAAGTAAAACCAATGGATGTTGTTTTGGATAAATACATTTCCAATATCGATAAAAGTGAGCATGTTTTCATGAAAGAACTAATTCTTTGGGGACTTGTAGAATACAAACAATTGGCAAAGAAAAAATTGGATAACGATGAAGGAATGAGCTTTGTGGATAAAATATTAGGATCACTTTATGAGTAGAGAAAACAAAGAACGTCCGGAATTACCCGATGAAATTCTAGAAGGAATTTCAACAACGGAGGAAGACTTTCAAAACAAAGTGTTGCGTCCAATTATAAAAATGCAAAGCGATTTATTGATTGCACATTTGCACAATCAGTTAAAAGCTTCAAAAATTAAGTTGGATCAGTTGCCGTTTCTTAAGAAAGAAGCTGCTTTGACAAACTTATTCAGTAAAAACCAAGCCTTCAAAAGAGAAATTATCGGAATGGTGATTGGACATCTTAGGTTGGAAGAATATGCGGTTTATGTTGGTTTTAATAAAGAAATTAACCGCAGGATAAGTCAGATTGTGCTGAACCGCTGTCTGGATTTAGTTTTGGACAAAAAAGTATAAAAATAGTGGTCAACCTTATCAAAGGTTGACCCTTTTTTTAATTTTTAATACATCTTACAGGAATACCATATCCTTTTTCAAAAGATCTTTGTTGCGTATCATCTAAATACATTAGCAAATACAAAGTTAAGGCTAAGTCATCATTTTCCTCATCCAGAGATTTTGTCCAGAATGCAGAAACCTCATCTATTTTTAAAAATTCTCCTCCCGCTAAACGGATTCCTGATAAAATAGCTTTAAAGTTATTATCAGAATCAAGATAAATGGGAACATCTTTCCATTGGTTTTTATCTTTTAAAAGATGAGCTACAGTAGTTTTTTTTACAATTATTTTCTCAACTTCTACAACTTTAGGGGTTACCTTGCTTGACTTATTTAAAACTTCCACTATGTACATTCCATAAACGGTAGTCAAAGTATCTATGGTACCCACAGTATTATTAAAAGAAAAGTCATTAAAAGGTTTAATCATAACACCTCGTCCAAATTCATATTCTCCTCCGCTCTCAATAGCGCTTTTATCATCACTAAACTGTTCGATCATTTCTGAAAAATTATCTTCTTTTAAAATTACTTTCAAAAGACTATCTGCTAATTCTATTGAAGTTTTACCTCCTGTATGGATTTCATCTTTTAAATACAGACTTCTAACTTTGACAAAATTAAATTCTTTGAACCCAACCAATTTCACTAATGAAATTTTATTATTTTCTTCGAACTGCATCACTTCTCCCATTTCAAGGCCATTTATTTTATCAACTTTTTCTTGAGAATAATAAGCCGTTGTTTCGAAACTAGATGAAACAGATTTTGTAACAGGATTGTCTATATCAAAATAATCACTGTGGTGATACGCAAATAAGGAATCATTTTTAGTATTCTCAAAGTCAGACTTTAGTCTTTCAATAAATAGCATCGCTTTTTCAAATTGTGCTTCTTCCTTTTCCGGTGAAGACGCTACGTCATAAAAAGCATAAAGCACTTGAAAATCAAAAAGCTTTGGCACTCTCCAACCTTTTGGTGCGAGCCCTCTTTTATCGTTTACAGCATACCAATTATAGAGTTTACCTCTCTTCTGACCTCGTAAAGAATCATTTTCATAATAACACCATGCGGGTTGTTCATTTTCTGTGGCTCTTGCCCATTCTTCGCCTGTTTTGACCTCTGGAATTTCATCACCATTGCGAAAATTAGTCACATCAAGGTTACGCTCATGCCAAATTTGATTTCCTATTTGGACTTCTTGAGCGAAGTTAAATGGAGAAAAGGTAATTGTTAAAATAAAAAAAAGAAATGTATTGGATAATGTCTGAGTCAAGTTAGAAACTGTTTTCAAAGCGCATGATTAAAATGTACAACCAAATATAAAGAAAAATATTTAATTGAAGAAAAATATATTTTTTAGATTTGATTAATATAGGAACTTAAAATTCACAATCTTTTAACCGAATTTAGCATCGAAATCATGAAAATCGATTATTCCAGATCTCTTTCTGGCGTGTATAAAACAGTTTTGTATTTATTGTCTGGTCGGGAACAGACGATTTTTATAAATTTAATAAATTTTGAGAAAATTGGTGTAACTCATCTATGGTGTGAAAATCATTTAAATTATGAACCCAAAGAATATCGACTCTAGCGAAGTAAATTCCAATTTTATTGATTTCTTTTTTGTCTTTTGATGTATCGAGTAAGTTTAGAAAATAATAACTGAGTAATTGATTTAAGAAGAACCTATCTATTTTGATATTACTACCACATTTTACGTCGATTAATGTAACATCAAAAATAAGATCTCCAGCAATAGTAGGAATTATTCCTCCAAACACAGGATTTAATATACATGACTTATCTGTTTTGAGAAGTGTCGGAATACGTCATTTTATCAGGATTCCATTCATACTGATCTGGCAGATGACTTTCTTCATACTGCCCCCATTCCGCATGATGTCCTTCATAATAAACTTTGTAAAGTTCATTATCTTCTATGTAGAATAGCTTTTTTGTATATCCGAGTTCAGCATTATGAATTGTTTCAACACGCTTTAATTGCCCATGAAGTGATTGAAGTGTAATTCCTCCCCAAGCAGTTAGATTAAGGCATTAGAATGTTTGCAAACTGTCTTTGGAAATAATTCTTGAAATAGGCTCTTCGATTGTAGTTTGAGAAGTATCATATAAGTCTACATCTGTTAGATTTTAGTTTGTATCAATACAACTTTGAAGAAGAAATGTGAAAATGAGTAATTGTATAAAAAATCTCATATTCTAATCAGTTAAAAATACCATTATTCAACTCGTTTAATATAATTACAAAACCCTACTCCACCAACTGTTCAAAGAATCCACCAAATTTATTCGTCGCATCGATAAAGTGAATTTCATAGATCCAGTATCTTTTATTTCCAAATTTATCTGGTGCCGACATGGGTGTATGGTTATCAGGATGAATATAATTAATAATTTCTTCTCCCAAAAGTTTTTCATGTGGGAAATTTCCAATTAAATGACCACAATGTTCATTGGCGTATTCCCAACCGTAATTTTTAGCCAACTCTAAAGTAAAGGCATAGAGTTCAGCAGAAGTAATTGTATCGTAATTCGCTTTGTAAAATGCCTTTCCTTCATGCCAAGCAGACTCTATATCTTTCGCTAATTTTTTCTTTTGTGGATCATCACCCACCACAAATGTTCTTCCAAAATCGGCTTCCCATTCTTCGAAAACTGGTCCAAAGTCAAGAAATAAAATGTCGTCTACTTGAATTGTTGTATTGGGCGGATTCTCCTCATAAGGCAATAAGGTATTCTCTCCTGCCCTAACGATTCTTTTGTGCCAGTATTTCTTTATTCCGAATAATTCATTGGCCAGTTCATACACTTTAATGTTTACTTCTTTCTCTGTTATCCCAGGCTGAATCAATGACCGCTTTTCAATTTCTTGAAATAGTAAAGTTGCCTTTTGCTCTGCTTCAATTAAGCTTTGAAGGGTTGGATTCATAAATGGGGTTTTAATTATAATTGATTGCTAAAATAGGAAAAGTAATAGAATCGGTGAGAAAACGTATAGGTTCAAACGCATATATTCATCCATTTAAATAATTAATTCTGATCAATTCTAACAAATCAACAGTATTGGCTCAGAATATCTTTAAATCTAATTTTATTAGTATGCCGATATGAAGGGTATACTAATTATTACCAAAAAAAAGGAGAAGGGATTCCTTCATCACTAAAAATAAGAGATTTTCAAAGCTGTCAGGAATAACAGTTGCTCAAGGGGTGTTTTTTGGCGAGATAATTTACTTTTTATGGGATTTCACCCAATTAAGTTGGAAGGATCAATAGAACATAAACTTAAATTATTTGCTCTAAAGGCTTCAAAAATTGACAATAACACTTTGGATTAAGGTCATTTTCATACGTCAAAAGCAGAATTAAAAGACAATATATTGGAATCATTTAGGCAACCAAAATATGTTATTCACTAATGTCTCGTAGATATATTAAGTCTCGGTATAAAATTTCTGACATTTGAATACCACTTTTTCAACACTTTTTCATCCTTAAAATCAGAATGTTTACGTATCGGTTGAGTCATCCATTCATCAAACTCTACATTATTAATACGATACCTATCAAATATCACCTTCTTATCCTCTTCTAGGTTGTCTTTGTATGTAGGTTTATCTAACTCAAATAGCGCTTCCTTTCTAGTCATTACACCAGACAGAATCAAATTGGAAAAATGAGCTCTTCTCTTATCAACGCCAAATCTTGTAGGAAGAATATGACATTGGTAAAATCGAGTCCAAATAGATTCTCCATGTTTCACACGTACACGTTCCCAACCATAAATAGATTTCATTTCTTCAGAAGCTTTTTCTTTATCATAATCGATATAGTTGAGAATAAAAATCATCTCAATTTTCCTAATATTATAATTGAGAAATTTTTTCCATAAGGTTAGCAATGGATATGACTTTAAAGGACTACCATCTCCATATTGGTTGTATATATCCATTAAGTTTCTACTATCAAGTTTGTCAGTAACCCAACTATTCGGCATTACGCATTCTGTTTCGAAATTATGCCCTGTCAATATAAATGGTACATTTTTATCTACAGCAGCCTTGTATAGAGAACCATATAACGCATGATCTGTTGGTATATCAAGATCTATTACACCAGCTTTTAAATAAGCTATTTGAAGTGCTCTGAATTCTTCAAAATCAATCGTATACTCATACAAATCGACGCCAATACTATCTGTCATAGCTTTGACATTATGATTAGCTTCGTCACTATTCCATCCACTATTATAATGTACCGCTAAAACTCTAAGTCCACAATCTTTAAGTTTATGTAACATATAAGAACTATCAGTTCCACCACTGCAAGCCACAATACAATCGTAGGGATATGATTTGCCTCTTTTCTTGATTCGATCAATAATGGATTGAAATTTTTTATTTGAATTCTTATATTCAACATTGCGCAAAAAATTGTATTGATTACAATGACTACATATTCCTTCTGAATCAAAGTTAATATATGAGTCAGTCGTATCCATGACGCAGTTCTTACAGATTTTATAATTGCTCATAATTTGTAATGATTTAGTCTATGAATACAACGGTTTAATTTTTAAGTTATTGCGGTCTGTTTTTTTTTATATTTTTATAACTTTAAAAAAAATAAATGAAAATAAATGAAAATATCACCCTATTTATTCCTGCTGTTTACCCTACTGCTTAATTCTTGTGCAACAATTGAGATGAGCATAAGTGAAGAGATTGTCGAATATCCTGACATTGAAGGTCGATATCCTGGCGGACCTAAAAAAATGAAAAAATACATTGCGAAAAACACCATCTATCCGGAAAAAGCCCTAGAAAGTGGTGATCATGGAAAAGTGTTTGTTCAGTTTACCATAGAAAAAGATGGAAGTCTGTCGAATATCGAAGTACTAAAAGGCAGAACAAAAGAACTCGATGCTGAAGCGATACGTGTGATCTCAGAAATGCCAAATTGGACACCTGCAATTTATGAAGGTAAATATGTACGCGCTAAAGCGAGATTACCCATCAACTACATACTCAGATAAAAGGCTGCTCTAGGAATAAAATAGTTTATGCTTACCCGCTTGTTTACCCAAGAAAGCCTCTCAAACAAGGCTTACCGCAAGAATTAACTTCTTTTATTTTTATTCACAAGTGTTTATTTTTTTGTGTTTCCCGATTTCTCGGGACAGGCTATGAGCTTGCTTCGCTGCGGTTTGGTTTTATTTCTTTAGGAGTTGCCTTAACATCAGCCGACGAGAAAAAAAGTAAAATAAACGCAAAAGAATCAATTTTAATTTTGTGCTGTTTCCGACCAAACACTATTTAACTAAAAAGTATAATGCTATACTACTAAGCGGTGACAAGGTCTTTTCACAACCGCGCTAAGGAAAAATCAACAATCATGGTATGCTATGAATGTCTGATTGGATTAATCTCCATTAAAGAAGCGCCATTCACAGAGGTTAATTCTGTATAGGCTTTATTCAGATTGTTGTCGTTAATCCAAGGGTTGATATTCTTGATAGATGCTAACAGTCTATCTTTTAAGAGTACTTCGGTGATGTTGTCACGCTCATCGTTTGTACCCGCATTGAAGTATTCGTAACCCAGTTCTTTAAACAATTCAATTGCTGGCAGTTCGCTGTGTATGTATTCTGGTGATTGGCTCATAAATATATATTATCAGGCAACTATTTTTCTTTTGTATAACTGTAAACTCTCTAAAATTATTCTATCGGACATTATTTGCTAAATAAAGATGTTTTGTCCGATAGAATGTCCGATAGAATGTCCGATAGAAACAGTATCAATTTTGAATGTGTTTCTTTAAAACTCCTCACAATCTCTTTGTTTATAGGGTTTTTAATCATTTTTATTAATCAATTCCATGACGTATGTTCATTATATTTCAAATTGAATTAATGTCTTTTAGGTATTAAAATGTCCGATAGAATGTCCGATAGAATTCTTATAACGAACTATAAGTACGCCATCTATTCTCTCCTTCAGCCAAAATAATACCTTCCTGAATCATTTTATCAAGTTGTCTTTTTAATTTTTTAGTATTGATTTCAAGACCTATTCTTTCATTTATATCTCCAATAGAACATGGTGAATAAATCTTTAAATCTTCTAAAATCAAATGTTCTAAACGATGAGATTCTATCTTTTTTAAATCCGTTTTCCCCTTAAATTCAATTTGTTTTAAAAGTTCAGGGTTGATATAGTATTCCGTAGCTTTTGTTTTACCTTTACTTAGAATAATTTCGTTTTTTATTAACTTTTTAGTCCAGTATTTCAAGGAATCCTCATTCCTTATGCATAATTTGTTTTTCAGTATAAGTGAAGATAAAACACTACTCTGAGCTATTAACCCGAGAGCAATAATCTCTTTTTGATTCAAATTAAACTCGTCATTAACTTTCGACATTAAGCGAACTACTTCTTTACTAATAATTTGCTTTTTTAGAGTTACAATTACTCTATCATTTCCTTCTTCAACAAGAGGCTCGGGTTTACCATTAAATAATTGAATTTCAAATACTTTGTCGTATCCACTCCCTTCTTTTTCAATCAATTTTAAATCATGAAATATTTTTGATAGGTGTTGATTTCGCTGTATGGATTTAGAAATAATATTTGAAGGAGTAACCCCCAAAGGTAATCTGCCTGGAGAATGTACTTCTAGTCTGTCATGATACAGATTTATAAAAATATCACCACGCATTGTATAAACCCTATGCACCAATGCGTTTGCAATTATCTCTCTAATAACCTCAATGTCATAATTTGGAATCGTCTTTCTAAAAAGTCCATCAGATACTTCCACGGACTCTTCCCAATCTTTTAAAGCAATAATTTCATTCAAAAGCTCTTTCGGATTCTTAGTAAATTCATCCCAAATTATTTTATTGATTTTATTACCATCTTCATCATATTTGATAAACTGAATTGTAGGTGCATAATGCAATAAAGCGCGGTCTTTTCTTTTTCCAAACCACAATACGCCTAAATTTGTTAGATAGTTATTTGAAGTGAGGAGGTAATGATCTAATAGTTCATCTCTAGACATTTCTCTCACAAAACCACTCACGCGTTCTGAGTTAACAATATCATTTAATAATGCATCTCTTTTTTGAAAGTCGATATCTTGCACGCCAATCTTCCGAACTACTTTTTCTTCCCAGACAAATGCTTGCTTTTCAGATGCAACTCTCGTCATGTCTTCAGGATATATTGGGCGACATTCATCAGATACGCGAACGTAATATTTACCATTTGATGTACAGGCAATGGTTTGAGTACTTCTTAAAATTTTTAAATTAATGTACTCCCCTCCATTTTCAGCTCTTTCAATTGAAGGAACGATTCCGACATTAATAGTCAGTTGTGGAATGATTTTATTGAGCTTTTCTACTAATTCCTTTCTGATCACTTGAGTTGGATTAGGTAATTCTTCACCATCCTCAATACCAATGTGAATTTCTCCACCTACACCATTAGCAAAGCAAACACAATCCTTTGCCAGCTCATTAAAATCAGCAGTTTTGCCTTATATAAGCTTAAGTGACTTTTTATCAAAATGACTGTTCTCTTCCATAATTAATGTGTTCCACTAAATTAAGATTTTATCTTAAACTTTACACCGCAACTTAACTAATGAAGGATAAGTTAAGTTTATTCTTTATGGTCTTAAATTGGTCTATCGGACATTTTATCAACCATTCTATAGGACATTCATCGTTTATTTAATTTCAGTGTTTTAGAATGTTCCAGCCCTTTTCAGAAGATATATCGACCATTCTATCGGACACTTATCGGCCAAAAGGGTTTTATTTATCACTTTTTTGGTCGATATTTTTTTTTCTAAAAATCTCTTTAAATCTTATTTTATTAAAACACCGATATCACTAGTGCTGTAACTCATAAATAACGGTGCTTAAATTTTGCTTAAATTTTTTCTTTAGACAAGGCAAGATTTTCAATCATAGCCATAGTTACGGTTTAAAATTTTAATGAAGTATAAAGGAAAAAG
>Ga0307937_1000372_pt1 | contig 28077 bp, 26 predicted proteins | sample OrgLakmetagenom3_FD_201814 | JGI IMG/M metagenome (GOLD analysis project Ga0307937, IMG submission 201814) | Saline water microbial communities from Organic Lake, Antarctica - #3 | ecosystem: Environmental > Aquatic > Non-marine Saline and Alkaline > Saline | place: Antarctica: Organic Lake...
GCATGGCTTTTTGCTTTTAAGTAATAGCCACTCTCTATAAGTCCTACAAAATATAACTCTTTTGGTAAGTTGTGTTCTGCAAAGATTCTCTCAATTAGAGGTCTGTATTTTTCTCCATTCTCTAGATATCTCTTGTAGCTTCCTTTACCTCTTGTGGTGAAGTACTTGATCCACATTTTTACTTTACTGCCATTGTTAGGTCTCAAGAAACTGTGCTTTCTATAGTTTGCATCAGAGATTATTTTGTCGAGATCAGACTTTTGTGAGTGGGCCTTAAAATCGTTGATCATTCCTGATGGAGTTTTACTCGATGAAAGGAAACTATTCTCGCTAGTTCTATGTGCACAACTGGGTAGCAGCATAAAAAACATTGAGGAAACAGCGAGTCGTAGTAAATAGGTGCGGAGCATAAATAATTCCTTTTATTGTTAGGTTTCATTATACTTCTTCTTTAATTTCAATAAAGTGGGGTGAAATATTTGTCAGGGGGGAAAGTTTTTCTATAGAATAATAAAAAATTTTTAAAGGATTAAAAATGAATTTATCACTATTATTGAGTCTTTTCATCTTTGTTGGTCTTTCATGTACTAATAAATACAATTCACTCAAATCTGCTCAAGTATTAAAGGGCCATAAAAGATCTGAGTACGAAGCCTTTGGTAAAAAATATATGATTTCCTCTCAAGGAAGCGCTACCACTAAAGCGGCAAAGTACGCTCTTGATATGGGCGGGAATATTTTCGATGCTGCAACAGCCGCAAGTTTTGCAATCTCAGTAGAAAGGCCCCATTCAACAGGTATTGGGGGAGGTGGATTTATGATGATCCATCACGCGAAAACAAAAAAAGTAGAGGCCATAGACTTCAGAGAGATGGCACCAAGAATGGCCAGTTCTAAAATGTTTCTTGACAAAAATGGTAAACAAATAAAAGACAGGTCATTAACTGGTGCTCTCGCTGTTGGAACCCCTGGTCTTGTTGCTGGAATAGTGGAAACTCAAATAAGGTATGGAAAGTTGCCGCTAGCTAAAGTTATGCAACCAGCGATTGATTTAGCCGAAAAGGGTTTTAAAGTTTATCCTGCATTGTCAAAGGCCATGAATGCCGAGGCGAGTAAGCTTTGTAAGTTTCCCGCGGCCAAGGCAATCTTTCTCAAAAAAGATTGTAAAGCATATGAGCCTGGAGAGATGCTTTACCAAAAAGATCTAGCCCTTACTCTCAGAAGAATTGCAAAAGATGGTAAAAAAGGATTTTACGAAGGCTTCACGGCTAAGCAAATATCCAACTATCAAAAAGAACTTGGCGGCTTAATTAGATTAAAGGACCTTAAGAATTACAAAGTTAAAATTAGAAAACCAATTGAAGGTACTTATAAAGGATATAAAGTTGTATCTATGCCACCTCCAAGTTCTGGTGGAACTCATATTATTGAAATTCTAAATATTCTTGAAGGATACGATTTAAAAGCTATGGGGGTTCAATCTTCTAAAGCTATTCATCTAACAAGCTCAGCCATGCAAATAGCTTTTGCTGATAGAGCGGCTTATATGGGAGACAGTGATTTTGCCAATGTTCCTGTTAAACAACTAGTCGATAAAAAGTATGCCGAAAAATTAAGAACAAAAATTTCAATGGATAAAGCCTTATCCTCTAAGGATTTTCCAATCCCATTTAGAAAGCTAATGTACGAATCAGATGATACTACTCACTTCACAATCATGGATGGAGAAGGAAATATTGTCTCAAGTACACAGACAATTAATGGATGGTTTGGAAGTGCAATGGTCACGCCTTTAACTGGAATTGTTATGAATAATGAGATGGATGATTTTGCATCTCACGTTGGTGGTGTCAATCTCTTTGGTGCTATTGGCGGTAAGAATAATCTTGTAGAGCCAAGAAAAAGACCACTTAGCTCAATGAGCCCTTCTATCGTTTTTGATAAAGAGGGAGCTCCACTGCTTGCTCTTGGGACGCCAAGTGGAACAAGAATTTTAACGTGTGTTATGCAAACAATTTTAAATGTAATTGAACATGATATGCCGCTATGGGAAGCCGTAAGCGCTACTCGTTACCATCACCAGTGGTCACCAGAGGAGATAAGAGTCGGAGATCCAGGTTTTTCAAAAGAAGTTGAAAACGAATTAAAAAAGATGGGACACAAAATATCTAGAAAGAACTTAGGCTGTAAAATTCAAGCCATAATGAAAACAAAAGATGGTCTTCAAGGAGTAAGTGACCCAAGGGAAGAGGGATCTTCAGTTGGTATTTAGAAAACAACTTTCTTAACACAGCTTTGAATTTTTGTTGTTAATTCTTTGTTGAGTTTTTCTCTGTCATTGAGACAAGCGATCCAATTTGTGAATATTATTTTAGTTGGTTTTTGCTTTAGCTCAAATAAAAATGATCCACAAAGTACAGGCCAACTATCAAACAGCACCTCATTTTCCATTAGATGTGGTGCTAAGATTAATTTAACCTCTTTAGATGCTTTTTCAGCATACGATTCAATTGATGTTAGGTCTTTAAACTGACATTTTTCAAAAGTCTCATCACTATTTGCGTATGCGTTCATTATTGAGAGAAATAGGACTAATTTTAACATTCTTGGTACCTTTCTTTACTAGTTGGACCCTCAAAGTTTTTATCTCTTATGCATCTTTCTATTCCATCCATATGTCCGGCGGACTCGGCTGAAACACTCTTAACTTCTTTTAGTGCCATTGAAAGATCAATCTTTTGATTCTTCTTTTTTAGTTTTCTTATTTTAGAGTTCACATTGCCTTCACCCATGTTGTAACCAGCAAGGGCCATTTTAACTATCTTCATCTCACTTTCAAAGGAATCTGAGCTTCTTGAAAATGGTTTTGTTCTAAATCTTACGTTCTCAATGAGTTTTTTCATATACATTGTAGATAAAACAATTGAAGAATATTTATCCCACAAATCAAACTTAATGCCCCCGGGGATAATGCCACTTTTAGATAGAGTTTTGTTTAATTTTTCTAGATGAAGTGATTATTTAGCTCTCGCTTTAATTTTCTTACAGTAAATTTTTTCAGCAGGTGATAGATCCTTGTTGCAAGCGGTTATGCTTGCATTTGATGGCATTGTATTCCAAGCTTTTATAGTCTTAAGTGTTGCGGGTGTGAATTGGGCGATACCACTTGCGAATGCACTTTGGGCTTTTGAATCAAAGCGACTTTCCATTAAAAATAAACAAGCCATCATTATATCATTAACTCCGAAGTGTTTTGAAGCAATTTTAATAATTTGAATTTGTTTTTCATCTAGCTGGTGTTTGGCAAAACAGGTGAAATATTTTTTTGCCTCAGGCCATGATTTTACACCGTTTGTTTGGGCATTGCCTTTTTCTTGTGAGCTTTTAGGTCGACACTGATTCTCTGAACCAATAGGTGTAAGAGAATTCTTTACTTCTTTTTCAGTTGAAAAAATTGAATTCACTGCTTTTAATAGGTATTTACTCAAAGGATTTATGGGAGGGAGAGTTTGAGCAAAAATACTATTTATGAGTAGAATATAAAAAAGAAGATATTTCATTAGATCCATAGTAACAATAAGTGGCCTTTCAAACCATAAAGCAAATATGTCTTTAACCAATTTAAGATTCTCAATCTTGCCAGAGGTAACAAAAAACTAGATAATAACCTAAGCAATAACAATAAACCAAGCTGTAGGGTCGGGTACTAGTGAAAAATTTAAAAATACTTTTATGTGAAAATATTCATCCTCTAGCTAAAGAGAGCTTAGAATCTAACGGTTTTTTGGTTGATCTCATAAGTCATGCACCAGATGAGGCTGAATTAATTGAAATACTTCCAAATTATGATGCCATAGGTATTCGCTCTAAAACTAAAATGACTAAAAACGTTATAGAGAAAAATTCTCATCTTCTAACCATTGGATGCTTTTGCATAGGAACTAACCAGGTTGATTTAGAGGCAGCAAAGGTTTCGGCTATTCCTGTATTCAATGCACCTCACTCTAATACTCGAAGTGTGGCTGAGCTTGTTATTGCTGAGGCAATATCTTTGGCCAGACAGATTGCCGATCGATCTATGTTTGCACATCAAGGAAAGTGGAGCAAAACCGCTACGGGTGCATTTGAAGTTAGAGGTAAGACAATAGGAATAGTTGGTTACGGACATATCGGAAGCCAAGTTTCAGTTCTCTCCGAAGCTCTAGGTATGAAGGTACTTTTTTATGATGTTGTTAAGAAGCTTCCACTAGGTAATGCTACTCAGATAGGTGAACTTGCGCAATTATACGCTAATAGTGACTTTATAACACTCCATGTTCCGGAACTACCAGAAACAAAAAATATGATTGGTAAGAAAGAACTGGCTCAAATGAAGGCTGGATCATTTTTAATTAACGCTAGTCGTGGATCAGTTGTAGTGCTTGAGGACTTAAAGGATGCAATTGAGAGCAATCATCTCGGCGGTTGTGCTATCGATGTATTTCCAAGTGAGCCAGCTTCTAATAATGAAGAATTTAAATCGCCGCTTCAAGGAGTAAGAAACGTAATACTCACACCTCATATTGGTGGAAGCACTGAAGAGGCGCAGGTAAATATTGGTGGAGAAGTTTCGGAGAGTCTGAGAAGATTTTTAAAAGCCGGTTCTAGTCACGGCTCTGTTAACTTTCCTCAGGTCGATCTCCCTTTAAAAGGTGATTCATCAAGACTGTTAAATGTTCATAGAAATGAGCCAGGAGTTTTATCTGCTATAAATAATATCATCTCAGCATCTGGAGCAAATATTGAGGGACAGTACCTTTCTACTGATCCAGATATTGGCTACCTCGTTGTTGATGTTAAGCTTTCTGAGGCAAAAAACCTGGAAGAAGAAATTAAAAAACTTCCTAGATCTATAAGAACCAGAATCGTTTCGTGATTGTTTTACTTCTTTTGTTGAGTTTCACAGCGCACTCATTTGATCTTTCTGAAGTAGAGAAACAAGATCTTATTTTAAATTCAATATATGTCGAATTGTATGAACAAACTAAAGATATAAAAGTTGATGCTCATCCAAAGAAGTCACTGAATTCTGGAAGTCGCGGAAAACTAGTTCTTGAAAGAATTAAACGAGAAAATCGAGAAAAACTTGCTATTAAAAATGGAGTTGATCCCAGACTAGCTAAAAGTGGGAAAGACATTGTCTCTGCTGCTAGTGATGATAATAAAAAATTTTTAAAACACGCTTCAATTATAAGAAAACAACTTGAAGAAGTTAAGTCTCAAGCACTTTCAAAAAAACAGTGGTCTAAAAAGCTCATTAAATTAAAGAGTGAGTGGGAAAAAGAAAAAGACGAATACCTTAAAAATATAAAAACGTATAAAGCTAATTTATTCGATATTCCTTTGATACTCCCTGTTGATGATAATAAAGTAAATAAACCGGTCTCTATCGAAATTGATAGAGAATTTAAATTTGTAAATAAATCACTAAGTGTCCCTGTAAGAGATCAAATGGCCCGTGCAACTTGTTCGGCTTTTACTGGAGTCAGATCCATTGAAGTTGCTTTGGCCCAAGCAGGTAAGAACGTTGACCTGAGTGAACAATATTTTTATTGGTCGAGTAAACCCGATTGTCGTAATCAAAAGTGTTCTAAGAAAGGCTCTTGGGTTGGGTATGGATTAAACTACTCAAAGGGGCAAAGTTCTCTGAATATTCCTCTTGAAAAAGATTGTCCTTATAAATCTTATACCAGTAACGATAATGAAACATCATTACCTTTGAGAGATGGGTGTAGTAAAGCTGTTGTTAAGGTTGACTCATTTTCTCATCTCGATAGTCTCGATGATGCTGTAAGAGCTTTAAATAAAAATAAAACTGTTATCCTTAGCACAAAGCTCAGCCCTAACTTTTATCAAAACCGTGGACTTATTCTTGAAAAAGATAAGAATGTTGGAGGTAAGCTCGACTCTCATGCTCTTGGACACTCTATTATACTTAATGGGTTGGTAAAGTTGCCTGAAGCTTTAGACGAGGGACGATATTGTTTTATCGTTACCAATAGTTGGGGTGTTGGTTGGGGAGTTGGTGGATATTCTTGCATTTCAGAAAAGTGGATTATTTCTCATCGTCAAAAAAATCCACTCGTTGTTATTAATAAAATTAGCTTCTAGTTATACTTATGGATATTTGAATTTATTTGAAACTCCGGAGTAAAAGATTTAAGCAAGCCTTTTTCATCAAACCTTTTAAATATTTTAGTTTCAGGAGTCTCAATAGTAGTTAAGTCGTACATCAAGCCTGACATATTTTTTATCTTTATTTCTGTTGCATTTTCTGGAATAGCTTTTAATTTTCTTTGAGTGTCTTGATACATAAGATCTGGATCCCAAAAGAAGATTTCGTGACTATTATCAATCTTTTTATCTAACCAGTTGTGATTTTGAAGTAGCAACTTAAAGAAACTCACTTTGTTTTTCTTCAGAGGTGGTCCTATTAAACTGTGGGGAACAATTACTGTGTTTGCCCAATTTCTTTTATGATCTATATTCAGTCCACCTATTACGTCTAGAAAACTTGCTCCAAATGCAGAGCAGCCTGCGCCCTCACCGTGAAGAGGAGAGTTAAAGAGTCCGTAATACCTTCCGATATCATGAGTTTTGTAATCATTTATATACTGTTCAATTCTTTTAGCGGATTTTGATGAAATGAGATACTTACAAAAATTCATCCTCTTATTTCCGTCTATCGAATACCTGTCAAGTTCAGGAACGAGCTCTTCTTTTGATTCAAGTCTTCCGGGAAAACTATGAAAAATGATACCAAGTCCTACTTTATCTTTTAAAAGAAGTCCTAAGGCATCAAGTTTTGATGCAACCATTCCAGTAAGTATATGAACATCTCGACCTTCATCATTATATTTTAATTCAATGTTTACGTGACCCATAAATCTTTTTGTATTTCCAAACTTTCCTTTTGCAGCGTAGTTTTTAACTATATCTCGAGCAAGTGTTGTTGGTGTTTGCCAGTTAAGACCAAATGGAGAGGGGATAAAATAGAGAGTGAGCGAGCATTCAGACGTCATAAAAATTCCTTTTATCCATTTTAGTCTATTTCACGATTTAAACAAGCAAAGGGCACGCTTTACAAAGCTTTTACAAAAGTGAATCATAGTACTTTAATCTCTTATTATTTTGAAGGAATGACTGTATGCAAAATATTGCACCAAAAGAATTTACTATTACGGCCATATTTTTGGGAATTATCATCGCAATAGTTATGACAGCGGCTAACGTTTACTTAGGCTTATATGCTGGTATGACTGTTTCGGCATCAATTCCTGCAGCAGTTATTGCGATGGGAGTTTTTAAAGGAATATTAAGACGTGACTCTATTCACGAATCAAATATAGTTCAAACTATGGCATCTGCTGGTGAATCACTAGCAGCTGGGATCATCTTTACTCTTCCAGCATTAGTCATTGTTGGTGCATGGAATGACTTCCAGTTTTGGCCAACAACTATGATTGCTATCAGTGGTGGTCTTCTTGGGATTGTTTTTATGATTCCACTTAGAAAAGCACTGATTGAAGATGAGAAAGAATTAATTTATCCAGAGGGAGTCGCTTGTGCTGCTGTATTGAGATCAGCATCTGAATCAACAAGTGCAGAAGAGAGTAGAGAGGGGTTCGTAACAATTTTAAAAGGTCTACTTTTTGGTGGAGTATTTAAATTTGTTGCCGCTGGACTTGGACTGATTCAAGGAACTGTTGAGACAGCAAAAATTATGGCCGGAAAATCTTGGTTCTTTGGTCTTGATATTTCCCCGGCGCTTTTATCTGTTGGATATATAATTAAACTCGAAGTCGCATCACTTGTATTTATCGGTGGTCTTATTGGGTTCAACATTGCTATTCCACTACTTGGCATTCCTGCAGGTATGGAAGATCAATCCGCTATAGATATTGCGTGGACACTATGGTCAACAAAAGTGAGATACTTAGGCGTAGGTGCAATGATTACAGGTGGAATCTGGTCTATCTTTTCAGTGAGACGCGGTATTACTGCTGGTCTTGGTGGTTTAAAAGACGCTTATCAAAATAAATCTAAAACCGTTGCAAGAACTCAACAAGATATGAGTCTTTGGGCGATGGTAATCATTCTTCTATTATGTTTTGTTATTATGCTTGGTTTATATCAATCAATGATTGGGAATTTTGGAATCTCAATATTTACAACTTTACTCATGATCGTTTGTTCATTTGTTTTTGTTGCCGTATCAAGTTATATCGTTGGATTAGTGGGGAGTTCGAATAATCCTGTAAGTGGGATGACTATTTCTGCACTCCTAGTTAGTGCCGCCCTTTTCTTAGCTCTTGGATATGAAGGTGACTCAGCTATTCTTTCTACTCTTGGAGTGGCTGCAGTTGTTTGTTGTGCTGCTTGTACCGCAGGTGATTGTTCTCAGGACCTAAAAACAGGAAGTCTCATTGGGGCCACTCCAAAACATCAACAATACGCTCAAATCATAGGAGTCGTTATACCGGCATTTGTTATCGCTCCAGTATTGACACTCCTTCATAATGCCTATGTTATTGGAGAGGGTCTTAAAGCTCCTCAAGCAACACTTTTTGCAGCTATAACGAAAGGACTTTTTGGGGATGGAGATCTTCCAATCAATATGGTTATTTACGGAGCAATTTTTGGTGTTGTCATCATTATTATTGATTCTCTCTTTCTTAAAAATAAAAAATTTAGACTCCATCTTATGCCACTTGCTGTAGGAATCTACCTTCCGGTAACATTAGCAATTCCTATTTTTATCGGTGGGCTAATTCGTTTTATGGTGGATAAACGAAGAGCGGTTAAAGATGAAAGTAGAGATAAAGGTGTACTGTTGAGTTCAGGGTTTATTGCCGGTGAGGCCATTATGGGTGTCGTTGTTGCTGTCTTCCTCTACTTGAATATTGACTTAAAAGTTCTCGGCATGAGTTCCATGATTAAAGAAATACTGTCTCTCGTTGCATTCTTTGCAATAGCAAGTTACCTCTTTAAAACTGCTAAGAAAGCTTAATCATGGATATTGTTCAGATATTATTAACTGTTTTTGCACCTGTTTTATTTTTAAGCCTTAAAGATACAAAGGTTATTAGTGCTATTAGCCCGGTAGTTTGTTGTTATCTCATTGGTATTATCTATGCCAATATTGGCGTTGATGTAAGTGCTAATATTTCAAAGATTGCTACTGATGCAAGTGTTCCACTAGCTATTCCACTTCTTTTACTTGGAACAAACTTTGTAGGCTGGTTCAGACTTGCAAGACCTACCGTTATATCTTTTATACTTATAGTGATTACAGTTTGTATTGTTTCAGCGGCCGTTTCTTTAGGATTTAGAGAACATCTTGAAAACTATTGGCAACTTGCAGGGATGATGGTTGGTGTCTATACCGGTGGAACTCCAAATTTAACAGCAATAGGCCTTGCCCTAAACGTTGATGAAAATGTTTTTGTCTTGATGAACGGAGCAGATTTAGTTCTAGGTGCAGGATATCTTTTATTCATCCTCACTTTTGGTGTCAAAATTATAGGTTGGTTTCTTCCAGCTTTTAAATATTCTACAGATAATAAAGAAGTTGAACTCATTAATCCTTGGGAGAGTCTCACTCTTTTAAATAAATTTGCACACTTCGTAGGACTCATAGGACTTAGCGGTATCTTTTTGGGAATTTCACTTGGATTAAGTAATCTTTTCTTTGGCAAAGATGAAGTCGCATTTATCATATTAATTATTACATCATTTGGAATAGCATTTTCTTTTTTTAAAAAAGTAAGAGCTATTAAAGGAAGCTATGAGGTGGGTCAATATCTACTTCTCGTTTTCTGTGTCGCAATTGGAACCATGGCAAATATTGAAGAACTTATGAAAGGCAGTATGACTTATGTTCTGTTTCTTGGAATCGTTATGTTTCTTTCAATTTTTATTCATGTTCTATTATGTCGTCTCTTTAATATCGATAGGGATACTGCAATTATCACAAGCGTCGCTGGCATCTTTGGTCCTCCTTTTGTTGGCCCTGTTGCCGAGAGATTAGGTAATAGAGAAATTGTTGTATCGGGTTTAACTAGTGGTCTTATAGGTTATGCTGTTGGTAATTATTTGGGGATTGCTGTGGCATATCTAGTTAAAGCAATTTGAATAAAAGTTTAGATCGATATGATTAAGCTTAAAAATCGAATCACGTTCAAGCTGTTCCTTCTTGCATTTTTATTCATATCCACTTTGTTCACTATCGATTATGTAATGATGCTTAAGATTGAGTCACTTTTATATAATCGACCTGCTACCTTTCAAGTCACTGTTGAAGCAGATATCTGCAATGCCCTGACAAATCTTAATTACTATGTTCCAAGATTTTTTACGAGAAGGTTTATAGGGAGCCACCACATCAAAGTTGAGGTTTTACAGGGGGGCTGTGGGCGAGCTCAGACAACAACTTTGCAAATTTCTCATAATAGACTTAATTGACCCATTTAAGTGTCAATTCTTTTTACATATAAAATATTCATGATTTTATCATTATTCTCCAGCAATTTTAAAAAACTGACATTATGTATTCACAAAAAATTATGCTCATCTAACTTATGGAATATATTCCAAAGGATCAAGAATGAAAAAAGTATTAATGATTGCGTTACTAGGACTGTTTTCAATTAGCTCGTTTGCAGATTGCAAATCGAAATATCAACAGAATCTGAATATTATGAATTCTGGTGAAAAAGATTTAATTATCTCAAGTGTTGGTGGCACAGCTGCAATTATCTCAACTGCTATCTTTTGGCCTGTCGGGCTTGGTGTATTTGCCGTAGTTGGAGGTACAGAAGTTACGAGACTTACTAAAAAGAAAAAATTAAAAAATATGATTAAAGCAATTGATGATGCTTATAAATATAAGGAACATGGAGTTAAAGGCGATGTGATTATGAAAGTATTTAAAAAAGCCAAGAGAAGAGTTTCTGCTCCTATATCTGTTGAAGATGTTGCTGATTCAATTATTTTATCGAATGAAACTGAAAGCATGTGTGATATTAAAAGTGTTAGAAAGCTTTCCAAGCATGTTGCAATCCAACTTTAACTAATATTAAAAAGGAATTAAAATGAAAATTATTATTATTTTTATACTATCATTAACTTTTATGACAGCAGCATACTCAAATTGTCATGAAAAAATTAGTGCTATTAATGATATGATAGGCTGGCAAGGTCAAGCCGGCTCAGCAATAGATCATTTGGCAATAAACAATGATATCTTTGAAGACACAATGAAAATCTCCAACAATCTAGGCTCAAATGGTGGCTATATTAAGACTTCGGATTTAAGAAGAATAAACACTGTTTTAAATCCTGTTCTAGTTGGAAACCAAATTGCTCAAAGAAATATGGAAGACATTTCAATCAAACTTAATGAACTCATTCATTACTGTAAGTAAACTAATACTCTAAGTCCTAGTTATAAACTAGGACTTATTATTCTAAGACTTTATTAAACTATTTCTTCAATATCTCTATCCATAATTGTTTTTCTTTTTGCTTCTGTCGCTTTTTCAGCAGCATTTGCAATGATCTTCTCAATTCGAACTGTGAGTTGTTCCATAACTTGTTTAGATGTACTTAAGCCATGAGTCTCTTTCACATATGATTTAATCTTACTTGCTACAACCAAAATGGCATCAACTTCAGGTTTATCAAGGTAGAAGTTAAAGTCACGACTCATAACCGTTTTTCTATCTGTTGATTTAGTGTGCTCTGATGCTTTATCTAGTGCTTGATATAGATCTTTGTTAATAGGATCGAAGAAATTAGATGATGTATTGAAGCCATATTTCTCTTTTACGTGTTTTTTTACTTTGCTGATTACAATGATGCTTTCCATTAAATATCCTTATGTTTCGGTTTAAGTTTTCACAATTATAATTAAGTTTGCCTTAAAATCCAGTGGATTTATTTTTTTGTGTGACGGCAAGCAATCACGCGGCGAGTAATATGCTTGTAAATCATTTGTATTATTGATTTATATTGATTTTATCGGTTATAAATTATAAAAATAGGTCACAAATTTTATAAATAGAGGCCATATGAATAAAGACAATAGAATTGTCATTACAGGGATAGGCTTAACTGCGCCAAATGGTAATACACTAGGTGAGTTTCGCAAAAATCTAATAGAAGGAAAATCGGGTATCACACTCGAGGACATCCGCTATATGGGTAAACATCCTGCCGGTTTATGTGACTTTGATGAATATAAATATCAAAAGAAAAAAACAAGAAGAAGAGGAACTCGTGCTGGTAGTGTTGCCATTTATGCAGCAAATGAGGCAATTGCAGACTCTAAAATTGACTTTGAAAATATAGATAAATCAAGAGTTGGAACTTATATCGGTATTACTGAGCATGGTAATGTTGAGACAGAAGAAGAGATCTTTCTTCTTCACCAAAACAATTTAGATACAACTTTTTGGTCACATCACCACAACCCTAGAACTGTCGCCAATTCTCCAGCAGGAGAGGTGAACCTAAACTTAGGAATCACTGGACCTCACTATACGATTGGGTCAGCTTGTGCAGGTGGAAATATGGGTGTTATCCAAGGTGTGCAACAACTTCTATTAGATGAAATTGATTTTGCTCTTGCCGGTGGTGTTTCTGAGTCCGCTCAAACATTTGGTATCTTTGCCGCTTTTGCAGCACAGGGTGCACTTGCATCTCATGATGATCCAACTAAAGCATCTAGACCATTAGATGTGGACAGAAATGGTATCGTGATCTCTGAAGGTGGGTGTATTTATACTTTAGAGCGAAGAGATTCTGCACTTGCTCGTGGTGCTAAGATTTATGGTGAAGTATTAGGCTATGCTGTAAATACTGACGCTACTGACTTTGTTCTTCCAAATACTGATAGACAATCGGAATGTATACATAAAGCACTAAAGAAAGCCAAAATTAACAAAGAAGATATTGATATTGTAAACATGCATGCAACAGGAACTAAGGTTGGTGATATTAACGAACTAAATGCTGTTAAGAATGTTTTCAATGACTGTAGTGATACCTATGTGAACTTCACTAAAGGACATATTGGTCATACAATGGGGGCCGCAGGAGCGTTAGAACTTGCAGGTAATCTTTTAAGCTTTGAAGATGGAATTATTCATCCTGGTATTAACGTTGATAACCTCGATCCAGAGTGCACTATGAATAACTTAGTTTTGAATGAACCAAAGAAGAAAGATAATATTGAATTTATTTTAAATAATTCGTTTGGAATGCTCGGTATTAACTCTTCTGTAATAATTAAAAAACACAGCTAAAATATAAATAAAATTGAAAAGGTAATTATGACTAGTGAAGAAGTAAAAAAAGTTGTTATGGATATTATTGAAGATGTTGCACCAGATGAAGATGTTGCAGGAATCGATGAGAATGAATCGCTAAGAGATCAATTAGATCTTGATTCAATGGATTTCTTAGATATCGTAATGGAACTTAGAAAACGTCATAAAGTTGAAGTTCCAAGTGAGGACTACCCACATCTTGCAACACTGGCCGGTTGTGTGACTTACCTTACGCCAAAAATGCAGTAAAATGAGTACTAAGTATGATGCCATAGTTGTAGGCGCTGGAATGAGTGGTCTAGCAGCAGGCATCAGACTCGCTATGTTTGAGAAGAAAGTTCTCATCCTTGAAAAACATACAATTGCTGGTGGATTAAATTCTTACTATCAAAGAAGAAATAAGCAACACGGTGGAGTCCGAAAATTTGATGTAGGTCTCCATGCTCTTACAAACTTTGCTAAAAAAGGTGAAAGAAGAAAACCTTTTACCAAACTTCTTAAACAACTTCGTTTTTCATACGATGAATTTCAGCTTCATGAGCAAACATACTCACTTATAGACTTTCCAGAGCATAAAATTAAATTCAGCAATGAGTTTGATCTCTTTGTTGAAGAGATTAATCGGGAGTTCCCTAATGAAAAAGAGAACTTTCAAAAGCTTCTAATTTCAATTGAAGAATTTAATGAGTTGGACCTTGAACAAGAATATAGTTCATCTCGATCAGTGTTAAAAAAATATATTCAAAACGAAGACCTGATTGAAATGATCCTTTGTCCGCTTCTTATTTACGGATCGGCTTGGGAGCACGATATGGACTTCGCTCAGTTCGTTATCATGTTTAAATCAATCTACATGGAAGGTTTTTCAAGACCTGAAGGTGGAGTCAGAACTATTATTGATAAACTTTTAGAGCGATATGAATCCCTAGGCGGAGAACTTCATTTTCGAGAGGAAGTTCAGGAAATAATCACAACATCAGATAGAATAACGAATGTTAAGACTAAAAAAAATGTTTATGAATGTGATAAATTATTCTCTTCAATGGGATATCCTGAGACATTGAGTTTTATAAATAAAGAAAAAGTTAGAAAAGTAAGTGTTGGCAAACTATCTTTCATGGAAACAATTATAGTTGCAGATAAGAAAACAAAAGAATTTGATCCAACCATTGTTTTTTATAATGATTCTAGTGTGTATGACTACTCTCAGTCTTGTGGTCTATTTGATTCTAGTTCAGCAGTTTTTTGTTGTCCTGATAACTATGAAAAACATAATCTCGAGGGTGAATCAACTTTTCGAATCACTTTTATGGCCAATTATGATAAGTGGAAAGAACTATCAAAAGAGCAGTATAAAGAAGAAAAAGAAGTGGTCTATGCTCATTCATTGAAATTATTAAAAAAGCTAAACCCACATTTTGATTCAAAAATAAACTTCTATGATGTCTTCAGTCCTACGACAGTTGAAAGATATACCTCACACTTTGAAGGAACAGTTTATGGATCTCCTGAAAAGACAAGAGATGGTAAAACTGAATTTTCTAACCTTTATATTATTGGAACAGATCAAGGTTTTCTTGGAATAGTTGGATCAATGCTTTCAGGTATCTCTATGGCTAACCTGCACGGACTAATGGATAATTAAATGAAATACTCAAAAGTTTATATTGAAAATTACGCTTATCACGACCCAGAAGTTTTCTTAACTTCTGATGAACTTGAGAAGCGTCTTTCCCCAGTTTATAATCGATTAAAGCTTCCTTTTGGAAGACTTGAATTACAAACATCTATTAAAACTAGAGGTATGTGGCCTGTTGGAACAAAACCAAGTTCAATTGCAACTGGTGCGGCTATTAAGGCACTTGAAAAATCAACAATTGATCATTCAGATATTGATCTTCTGATTCACTCAAGTGTTTGTAGAGATTATCTTGAACCTTCAACTGCTTCTAGTATTCATTATAATTTAAAATTAAAGCCAGAATGCATGAGTTTTGATCTCTCAAATGCATGTTTGGGCTTTGTAAATGCTATTACCGTTGCAAGTGACATGATAGAAAATGGAACGATTAAAACAGCCTTAATCGTAACTGGCGAAAATGCCGGACCTCTAATAGAAGAAACCATTACTCGACTTAATCAAGATATGACGCTTACAAGAAAAACTATTAAAAAATTTATTGCAAATTTAACTATTGGTTCTGCTGGAGTGGCATTTATTCTATGTCATGAAGATATCTCTAGCTCTGGTCATTTAGTCTTGGGTGGTCACTCGCTTACTGATAGTACAGCTAGTGCTCTTTGTACTGGATCTGGAAATGCAGACTCTTTAATGATGGAAACTGAGTCCGAAAAACTTCTTCACGCTGGAGTTACACTTGCTAAGCAAACCTGGATTGGTATGCAAGAGAAGCTCTCTCTAAAAGAGAGCGATTTTAATCACCTTATTTGCCATCAAGTTGGTAGCGCTCATAGAGATCTGATGTATAAAGAATTAAAACTTGATATCAAAAAAGACCATAAAACCTTCGATGAATATGGAAATACGGGTTCTGCAGCCTTACCTTTGACTTTTGTAAAAGCGATGGAGAGTAAAAGAATCAAACCAGGTGATAATATCGCCTTACTTGGAATAGGCAGTGGTCTACATTCAATCATGCTTGGAGTAAGTATATAATGTTAAAAAGAACACTCGATACCGAACTAAAGATACTTTATCCTTTTGCTTCAAATTATTTAGATATCAATTCTAATCAATATCATTATATCGATGAAGGACAGGGCGATCCAGTTCTTATGGTTCATGGAAATCCGACTTGGTCATTTTATTATCGAAATATTGCTAGCGAGCTTAAGTCAAACCACCGTGTTGTAGTTCCTGATCATATTGGTTGTGGTCTATCTGATAAACCTCAAGATTTTGAATATACTTTGAAAAATCATATCGATAATCTTGAAACACTTGTTAAGTTTCTTGATCTTAAAAATATTACCTTAATTGTTCATGACTGGGGGGGAGCGATTGGTTTTGGTCTCGCTACAAGACGGCCAGAGCTTATTAAAAACATTGTGATTCTCAATACCGCAGCTTTTCATTTAAAGAAGATTCCATTTACGATTGGACTTTGTAGAAATAAAATATTTGGAAAGTTTATTGTTAAAAATTTTAATGCATTTGCGTGGCCTGCTACTTTTATGACAGTTAAAAAACCTCTTACTCCTGCTGTTAAGGCGGGTTATCTGTTTCCATATGATACTCCTTATAATCGAGTTGCTGTGGCTGAGTTTGTTCAAGATATTCCACTTGAGGAAGACCATAGAAGTTATTCAGAGTTGAAGAAAATTGAAAATAAATTAAAGACTTTAAAATGTCCAAAGATTATTCTTTGGGGCGGGAAGGACTTTTGCTTTGGTGATGTCTTCTTCAAAAAATGGCAAGAAATATATCCAGATGCTTATTTCAAATATTATAAAGATGCAGGTCACTACATTCTTGAGGATGAAGCAGATGATGTAATTTCAAATATAAAAGACTTTATGGAAAGAGTGTAAGCGATGAATGTCGCCGATCAAATTACTGACAAGGCCATTGAACTTCCTTACAAACGCGCAGTCGTTATGGGACGAAAGTCTTTGTTTTCTTTGCATTATTATTATGAGCATTATACTTTCATTGATTTAGAAAAAAGAATAAATCAATTCTCTCACCGATTCATAACTTCAGGTGTGAAAAGAGGGGACAAGGTATTAGTTTTTGTTAAACCTTCAGTTGATTTTTGTGCTTATACTTTCTCACTATTTAAAATTGGTGCTATACCAGTTCTTATTGATCCTGGGATGGGACTCAAGAATGTTTTAAGCTCTATTGAGTCAATTGATGCCAGAGTACTTCTGGGTATACCAGCTGCTCATGCTGTTGCTAGAATCTTTAAAAAGAAATTTAAAAGCATAGAAATATTTCTTTGTACTAGTGAGTTCTCCGTGTTCTCCAAAAGCATGACTAGGAAGATCGATTCAGAGATTTCTCTTTTTGATGCTGTTGATATGAATTCTGAGGACACGGCTGCAATTTTATTCACAAGTGGTGGTACGGGGGTTCCAAAAGGTGTTGTTTATACTCATAATATTTTTATCGAACAAACTTCACTTTTAAAAACAGCTTTTGGTCTAACTAGTGATGATATAGATATTCCTGGTTTTCCACTATTTGCTCTTTTTACATTAAGCATGGGGATGACTAGTATTATTCCAGATATGAACCCTTCTAAACCTGGAAAAAGTGATCCAAAGAAACTACTAAAGAATATCATGGATCATGGTGCAACATTTGTGGCGGGGTCTCCAGCTATCTGGAAAAAACTTGCGGATCATTGTCTTGAACATAGAATCACACTTCCTTCTATCAAATATCTCGTTATGTTTGGTGCTCCCATTCCGGTAGAACTGCATCACAAATTTAAGAAAATTCTTCCTTCTGGAACTACATATACGCCTTATGGTGCTACAGAGTGCTTACCGGTTTGCAATATAAGTGGAAGGGCAATACTTAACAACCATGCCGATAACATTTTGAGTGGAAATGGAACTTGTATTGGACAACCTTTGTCTGAAGTTAATGTTGAAATCATTGAGTTTGTTGAAGGTATTGTTGATTCAACAAACTTTAAAGTTTTAGAGACCGGCGAGATCGGTGAAATTGTTGTTCAGAGTAAAGTTGCAACAAGAAGTTATTATAATTTACCAGTTAAAACAGAACATGGAAAAATTGAACTCAATGATGCTTTTTATCATCGAATGGGGGATATGGGCTACTTTGACGAACAGGGAAACATTTGGTTTTGTGGAAGAGCATCTCACTTCTTTAAAATAGGTTCTAAAAAGTTTTTCCCTATTCTTTTTGAAACAGTCATAAATCAACATTCTTTAATTGAAAAATCAGCTTTAATTAAAAACACAAATAAAGCTAAGTTTGTTATCCAAAGAATAGATAAAAAAACAACTATGTCTGATCAGGAAAAGAGTGCTTTTGATCAAGAGCTCAAAGAAATTGTAAATGATAGTCAGTTTAAAAATTTCAAATTTGATTATTATCTTCATAAAGAGCTACCTGTTGATGTGAGACATAATATCAAAATTGATCGAATTGCCCTTACGTTGTGGGCCCAAGAGCTGGAGGAAGAGTGAAAATATTGGTAACCGGAGCTGGTGGCTTTTTAGGACTAAATATTTGTAAAGTTCTTGTTAAAAAATATGAAGTGATTAATTTTTCTCGTAATCATCACAGTGAGCTGGATGAACTTGGGATCACGACTAGAAAAGGATCACTTCGCGATAAAGATTCAATCAAGTCTGCCTTAAACGGAATCGATGCAGTCTTTCACATAGCTGCTATTGCTGGGGTTTGGGGCAAAGAAGAGGACTACGTTCAAACTAATGAAGTTGGTACAATTGAACTTGTTAACGCATGTAAAGAAATTGGAATAAAATATTTTATTTATACTTCAAGTCCAAGTGTTGTTTTTGAAAAAGATGATATTATTCTCGGTGATGAGACTCTCCCTTATCCCAAAACATTCTTAAATCATTATGGACGCACAAAAGCGAATGCTGAAAAATATGTTTTAGACTCAGTCGCGAATGATTTTCTTGCTGTATCTTTAAGGCCTCATCTTATTTGGGGTCCTAATGATCCACATATCCTTCCGAGACTTGTTCAGAAGGCTAAGGCCGGAAAGTTGAAACAAGTCGGTAACGGTGAAAACCTTGTTGATATAATTTTTGTTGAAAATGCTGCGCTTGCTCATGTCCAAGCTTTTGAAAATCTTATTACCAATCCCTCCATCTCAGGAAATAGTTATTTTATAGGTCAAGAAAGACCAGTCAATCTTTGGGATTTTATAAATCAGCTCTTAGTCTCTGCAGGAGAGGAACTTGTAGAAACTACAGTGAGCTTTAAAACGGCTTATAGAGTTGGCTGGTTTCTAGAAAAGGTTTTCTCAATTCTTGGAATTACCAAGCCTGAACCACCAATGACTAGATTTGTGGCGTGCCAACTAGCTAAAAGTCATTACTTCTCGCACGCTAAAGCTGAAAGAGACTTCGGGTATAAAGCTGTCGTTTCAATTGAAGAGGGCTTAGTTAAAACATTTGAACAGAGAAATAAATCTCTGGAGTTAAGAAAACTTTAAAAGTTCTACTGACTTTTAGAAAATCCTTTCACTATATCTTGATCGAAGTAGTTACTGCTCATACCACAATCAACTATCTGATTGGTGGCGTTTACTCCACTTGAAAGATCACTAAGTAAAAAGCAAATTACATTAGCAACCTCTGTTGTTTGTAGTGCTTTTTTTCTTAGAGTTAGTTGTTCTGAGTATAAGTAGTTCTCAACATAGTCGGGGATTCCTGCACTTGCCGATGTCTTTAATGGACCAGCTCCAACTGAGTTAAATCGAACATTTGAGAACTCAGAGAATGATTTGGCCAGATAGCACACACTCGTCTCTAACATCGCTTTAATAGGACCTAGATAGCCGTAACTTGTCGCCTTAGTACTTGATATCGACACCGTTACAGCCGATGCATCTTTAGTAAAAAGGTTTTTAAGTGAGTTACTCATCTCAGTAAAAGAGAAGCTACTTATCTGACATGCTTGAAGATAATCAGCTCTTTTAGTTTCATGGAACGCTTTCGGTCCGTCCGAAAAGTTTGCAAATGCTAGTGAATGTAAAAAACCATGAAGCTTGTCAGTATACTTTAATATTTGATTATCTAGGTTTTTAAGTTGTTTTTCATCTTCAACGTCGATTATAAATGCTGGGATGTCTGGAAATAACTTATTAATTTGCTCTAGATTCTTTTCATTTTGAGCGGAGAGAATTAGGTTTGCTCCAAGTCCTTTCAGAGATTTCGCACTATGATAGGCAACACTTTTTTTATTAGCGATACCTGCAATATAAATCCATTTATCTTTAAAATTCATTTTATCCCACTAATGTACATGCAAATTCTATTTGTAGTGCAGTTTTTCCGTTCACTGTTACTTTGCCTTTCATGTAAGCTGCATTTTCAATTTGATCTACGAGACTCACAGTCATTTGTAACTCATCTCCAGGGCGTACCATATTTTTAAACTTTGCTGATTGAATTCTACTAACAACAGCCGTTTTACCTGTTATGCCGCCTTCCATTATATAACTCATCAAAAGTGCACCTGTTTGAAAAGCTGCTTCACAAATAAGAACACCTGGCATAATAGGATCACCTGGAAAATGACCTTTAAAGAAGTCCTCTTCACCTGTGATTTTTTGAGACGTTGTAATCGTCTTCTCTTCTTTTGATATAATTTCTTCAATATAAAGAAACGGCTCTCTTTGTGGTATTCTTTTAAGTATTTCAGGGTTCATTACAATCCTCCTGAAATTTCAATTGTTGTTCCTGTAATATAACTCGCTTCTTTACTCGCTAGGAACTTAACTGCACTTGCAACCTCTTCAACAGTTCCAAATCTTTTCATTGGTACTGACTTTTTATATTCTTTAACTTGTTCGTCTGGTAAATCAGCTATTAGCTCTGTTTCAATAAATCCAGGTGCAATATTATTTACAGTTATTTTTCTCTTAGCAACTTCTTTACTAAGCACTTTACTCAATGCAATTTGTCCGGCTTTACTTGCAGCATAGTTTGCTTGACCTGGAAGGCCTAATACTCCTCCAATTGAAGAGATATTTATAATTCTTCCGTATCTATTTTTCATCATATGAAGAACAGCTTTCTGACTCATATTAAATGTACCTTTCAAGTTAACATTCATAACCATGTCCCATTGTCCTTCAGTCATGCTTGCAGTCAGGTTGTCTTGTCTGATACCACTATTGTTAACTAGTATCTCTATTGTCTTTTCTGCACTTTCTATTTCATTAAAAAAAGACTCGACTTCTGTGATCTTAGAGACATCAAACTTCTTGAGTGTAAGTTTTTCTCCAAATTGAATCATTTCTTCTTTGAAAAGGTTAGCGGCTTGATCGTTTCTTGCGTAAGTAGCAATAACACTTGCCCCTTCTTTTAAAAAACTCTCAACGATTCCTTTTCCAATTCCTCTCGTTCCACCTGTTACGATGACTGTTTGGCCATTAAAGTTAGACATGTATTTCTCCATTAATATTATTTTGTTCGTTGCTTTTATCTAAATGATAAATATAACTACTTATCTCATTTGATTGAATGACTCCGTAGTTTGCAGCTCCAAGCCATCCACTCATTATAATTCCAACACTTCCTGCGTGAAACAATCCATTAATTTCTTTATGAAGACCCATACTTATTTCTAAGCCTTCAAACTTGGTTCCAAAAGATGAACCTTTTTCATGATGAGTAAACTTTTGCACAGTCTTAGGTGTTGCAGCTTCTAGAAAATCAATTTTTGATCTTATATCGGGAATATATTTTTCAAGGCAGTCAATTGTCTCGTCGATCATCTTTTGTTTTTCAATTTTATAAGATTCATCATCTAGATTTGCCCAATCATCAAAATTTGCATTGGTTGATGAGACTATGGCATACCTTGGGGTCTCATCATAAGGTCGACCTTCAGGGTAGTAGACACTGAAAGTTCTACTCGTAATATTAAATCCAACGAGTGCTTCTGAGTCAAAATTAGGGTGAGTAGAAGTGAATACAAGATCTCCTATATGCGGAATTGTTTCACCTGGAGTAATTCCAATATAAACTTGGCAAGATGAAGAGTTCATTCTTACCTTTTTAACTTTCTCAATGAAGTTTGGACTGAAGTTAGACTCTCCGGCCATCTTTAGAATCGTTGACCTAAGGTTTGCATTTGATAAAACACTTTTGGCATAAATTGGCTTCCCTTTAATCATGACTCCTTTACAGGTTCCATTTTCAATAATGAGTTCATCAATCTTTGCATGCATCTTAATATCAACATCGTTGTGGAGAAGTTCCTCTTTCATCATCTTTATAATCTCGTCTGTTCCACCTCTAAAGGTGTAGACGCCTTTACTCATAAAGTTTGAAAAAACTATTCCGTAAGTGATTGCTGGATCGTCAAGTGTTGAACCATTAGCGTATACAATTGGCTCCATAAGAAATCTTACAATATCAATTCTATCAGGAAAAAACTTTTGAAATAGCTCTCTGTTGGTCATGGATTGATCATCATAGAAGTTCATCGACTCAACAAAATTATAAAAGGCATTTACTGTTTCAATGTCTACTTTAAAATGCTCTACTAACTTTTGAGTGAAATCGTCTCGAGTAAAAGTTGATTGTAAACTGTACTGAGGATTTTCAAATCTCACATCTTTTAGTTGAACAATATGGTCTGCAATATTTTTATTCCAATACTTTCTACAAGTCTTCTTCATTCCAAATGGAAAGCCATGAAGTGATATATCGAATACATGATCTTTTTTGTTTCTAAAAAACCAAGTTGCAAAGCCACCAAGTTTATTGTGGGCTTCGAGAAGTAAAACCTTAAGACCATCTTTACCCATTTTATTAGCCGCAGTCATTCCTGCTAAACCTGAGCCGATGACAATAACATCGTAAGATTTTGTAATTTCATCCTTAGACTTATAAAGCATTTAAATTTCCTTTTCTTTGGACCGATCTTAGCAAAATTGAAATTTTTCGACTAGGCATATCTCTATATAGTTTAAATATAGTCTTGCACTGCGTGGCTGAAGTATTTTCCCAAGTCTTTATCATTGATATAAATATAATAACGGTTACAATTTTATTATGAAAAAATTAATTTGTTTATTATGTCTTACTTATGTCTCTATCTCTTTTGCGTCGCCCCAAATTGCGAAGGTTCTCATTGTGAAGGGAAAAGTCACTTATCTGGCCCCTGGATCAAAAGAGGCAAAGCTTCTTACTAAAAAATCTAAGCTTGTTAAAGATACTTCCATCTATGTAGATGGAAAAGGATTCACGAGAATCAAATATATCAATTCTTCTTTTTTAACGGTTGGACCAAATTCTAAAGTAATTTTGGATATGGATCTCAAGGACAAGACTTCACTTGTTAATCTGGTTTCTGGAAAAATTAGAGCACTCGTAGATAAAAATAAAAATAATGATAAAAAATTCCTCGTTAAAACTAACTCCGCAACTATGGGCGTTAGAGGTACAGAGTTCCAGGTATCATTTGCTCCTAAAGCAAAAAAGACATCCCTGTTAACTTATGAAGGTCGCGTAGATATGAAAAAGTCTAAAAAGAACGTTACTCAAACTATTAAAGAAATGAAGACAAACTTGGAAACTAATCAGACATCCGTTGTAAAGGGAGATCTATTTAGAGTATCAGCAACTGACATAAAGAAAGTGGATAAAGTTAAAATCAATCCAAAACAGTTTTTACTTATGAAGAAAGATGAGTCGATGGGTGCTAAAAAAGTAGAAATTGCTAACTCTGAGATGAATGAAATAAATGCTGAAGCTAGAGAGCTTGAAAAAGAATTTAAAGCTGATTCTAATAATACTGAAACTAAAGCATTAGGTTTTGTTGATTTTGATAAAGGTGTTTATGTTCCTCCAGTAGACGGAAACAAGCTTTTAGGTACGGCTGATTCCAACGGAACTTACGTCCCGCCTAAAGGTATAGTGGTAGATGAAAGTAAAGGATTAATTATTCAAGAAAATGCCTCTACTAAAATGAAAAATATCATCAAGAAAGTTAATAAATCAAATGTTGTTCCAGTTGCTAGTCCATCTAACGCTTATGATAGGTACTTTGATGTTTAAAGTATTAATACTTTTACTATTAATAGGATCAAGTGTTCAAGCCAGTTGTATTAAAGACGTTTTTAAAGTTGGTGCAGGATTTGATTCACTCATTTTAAGCGGAGAAAGAGGATCTGATAATTTAGATATTGTCTCTGATTCAGGTCTGTCGTTGAGATTCAACTGGATTATTTATTGTCCTGATTCTGGTCTCGAAATATCACCATATTTTTATTTTAGAAACTATACTTTTTCAAAATTTGACGATGGTGGAGAAATTGAAGAATTCAATTCAGCTTCAATTGGTTCAACATTTTTAAAAACCTACAGCTTCGGTGATTTATTTGTTGATATTTTCACAAGAGAAGAAATTGGTGTTGGCCAAGGTGAAGGTAATGACAAGATCACAGATGTATACTACGACAATCTAGGTATTCTCGGTGGTTACGGATTCAATTATTTTAAAGGTAATAGTTCACGAATGGATGCAAAGGCTGCTGCAGGTATCCTCATCCCAAGTGAAGATATGTTTGAGACGGGTCTTATAGTTAGGCTGTCTACAGATTTTCTCTATAAAATTAGTAAGAAATTCTCATTAGTATTTGATATTTATTTAGAGCACTATGAGCAAAACAACAGTGATATTGATCTTTATTTAAGTAGAGAGGAGTTTGGAATAAACTCCTCCATCATATTTAGAATCTAGTACTTTCTACTTATCCGTCCTAGTATTAATTGTGTGATCAACTTCCGGTGCCGGAGGGTTTTCAATGTATTCATTTGTTAATGCTAAAAGCCTGAGTGTCGAAGGATCATTTGGTGATATCTCTAGAAGCTTATTGAATGATTCTTGGGCTAATTTAAACTCTCTTTTTACAAAACACTCATACGCCACTGAAAAAACATCCAAAAGATTTTTATTTTCCCATAGGTGATGACCGTCGTAGAGAACTTCATAAACTTTTACAGGTTTGAGCTTACCTTTAACAACTACATTATCTATTAGCCTTGTGACAAACTTACTTTGATCCATTCTCTCGAATGTATATTCTGAAATAAGAATTTGGGCTCCATAGTACTTACAACTTGATTCAAGCCTTGCACCTAAGTTCATTGTATCTCCAAGAGCAGTATAGGCAAAAATTTTATCTGATCCCATATTCCCGACATTACATTCTCCAGAATTTAGACCAATTCCAATTTTAAACTCTGGAAGATTATCTCGACGAAATTCTTCATTAATTTTTGGAAGGGCTTCAAGCATTTTAACAGATGCATCCACGGCTTGAGTTACATGATCACCAATGTCTATGGGTGCTCCCCAGAAGGCGACAATTGCATCTCCTATGTATTTATCCAGTGTACCATTGGTATCAAATACTATATCTGTCATCTCTCCCATATAGCGGTTAAGGGACTTTGCAAGTTGGTTTGCCGATAATTCCTCTGATATAGAAGTAAAGTCTCGAACGTCTGAAAACATACAAGTGATATCCATTCTCTGCCCACCAACTTTAAGGCGTTCTGGGTGCTCAATCATCTCATCAACGATTGTGGGTGCAACATACCTAGCAAAGGCACCCTTTATTTGTTTTTTCTCTTCATTTGCCTTATTAAAATTTAAAAGAGTAACCCACGAGTAGGTTGCTAATAAATTGAAAATAACAAAGAACATTCGTATTTGGTAACCAGCTTCAAGCAAATAATTATAATCCACAAAGAAGACAATAGAGACTAGTAAAACAGTCACAAAGAGATCTAAGAATGCATTTTTTTTAAACATTGTGATGATCAATATAGTCGTGCCTAAGAATAGAAAGAGAAATGATATCTTTATTGATTCATAAAGGTCTTGGTAGAAGAAATTTTTCATGAGCATATTAGTCATATTCATATGGGCATAAACACCAGGCATTTTTGAATCCACTGGTGTGTTACGAAGATCGTGGGCACCTGTTGCTGTGGAGCCTACATATGCTATTTTACCTTTAAAGAATGACTTTAATTTTTCTTGATCAATTTCAGGGTCTATTACTTTGTGAAGCGAAATACTTTTAAAATTCTCTTCGCTTCCTATCCATCTGATTTTTGTTTCACCTCGATTATTAACAAATACTTTCTGATCGTTAATAGATAAAAGGGCAGACCCACTGCTATCAATATCAAGTTTTGGATTAGATTTTGTAAATGCCTGGTAAGCTCTGAGTCCAAGTGATGGGGTATAGAGAACTCCATCAATATTTGAGACAATTTGATAGTGCCTAAAGACTCCGTCAGTATCTTCTAGCATATTAATAAAACCTAAGTCTGGAGCTGCATCTAGCAGTTTTTTTATAGGATATGTGTGTCGTTCAACTTTTTTAACTACAAGTGATGCCTTTTCATTTACCTGGGTTGAGTCTAAAATAAATGTATATAGATCTTCTGGCATCTCATTGAAAAAAGTATTTTGAGCTGTCTCGTCCTGAGTTGTATAAGCAAGTATTACTTTTCTTTGAGCTTGAAGTTGAAAATTTTCAATTGATTTCGCAAAGCTATCATCAGGTGATATTTCACCACAACTTTTTATCTCTTCGGGAAACATAACATCGAAAGCGATTACTTTTGCATCGAATTCACCCAGTTTATCAATCATAGTTGCCCATGTTTCTCTATTCACAGGCCATGATCCTATTTTTTGTAATGACTCATCATCAACCTTTATGAGAACGATGTCTTCATTTAACTGATCTCTATCGAGTTTGGACTGCATTCGAAGATCGTAAAATCTATTTTCAAAAAATGATGCGTATTGAATAGACTCTTTAAAGGGATTATTCTGTGGGATTGTTCTCTCAATATAGCTGAAAAAGACAGAGCTTGTGCTAAAGAGCAAAATAAGAAAAATACCGATATAGCGGATGAATCTCGTAAATAAACTGGTCATTTAAAAACCTTTGAAAAAGAACAAATTAAATTATATATATTAGTAATATCGGATATTTACTCAATTTTATTAAAGGCTTTTTAATGCTAAATGAATTAAAAAAGAAATTTGCTGAACACGTCAAAAATCTCCAAAATGAAATCACAGATAAACTTAAGAGTTTAGATGCTGAGCTAGAGCTGGTAGAGGACAACTGGAGTCGTGTTGACCATATTGGAGAACCGGGAGGCGGTGGTATAACTAGAGCATTTGAGGGTGATCTCTTCGAGAACGCTGGAGTAAATACATCGGAGATATCGGGTAGAATTAATCCCGAATTCGCAAAAAAGCTTCAAGGAGAGTCAGATGAGTTGTGGGCCACAGGTATTTCATTAATAATTCACCCCTTTAACCCAAAAATTCCAACAGTTCATATGAATTTTAGAATGATCAATCAAGGTGAAAAAGTATGGTTTGGTGGTGGCGCTGACCTCACTCCTTACTATCCTCATGTTGAAGATTTTAAACACTTTCACAGTGTTTGGAAAAAAGCATGCTCACCTTATAAGAACTACGATAAAATGAAAAAAACTTGTGATGAATATTTTGTTAATAAACATCGTGACAATGAGATGCGAGGTGTCGGAGGTTTTTTCTTTGATCACCATAACTCTGGTGATCTCGAAAAAGATTTTGATATGGTGATTGATCTTTCAAATCACTTTATGGAATCTTATTTTCCAATTGTTGAAAAACGTATGACAGAAGACTTTTCTCAAGATGATATAGAGTTTCAATTACACAGACATGGTCGATATATTGAATTTAATCTTCTTCATGACAGAGGAACTCTATTTGGATTAAAAACAAATGGTAGAACTGATTCAATCTTAATTTCACTGCCAAAAAGAGCGATGTTTACTTATAAGTACGCCCCTAAAAAAGGCTCACCACAAGAAGAGATGATGAAGTATTATTATCCAAATGACTGGGCTTAGAAAAAGTAGTGGGTGTAAAATTCCGTGTATGTAGGCTCGGCTATCTTAGTATCAAAGC